>Ga0208196_1001475_pt1 | contig 24979 bp, 23 predicted proteins | sample AD_JPNNA7_MetaG_FD_184443 | JGI IMG/M metagenome (GOLD analysis project Ga0208196, IMG submission 184443) | Active sludge microbial communities of municipal wastewater-treating anaerobic digesters from Japan - AD_JPNNA7_MetaG (SPAdes) (version 2) | ecosystem: Engineered > Bioreactor > Anaerobic...
TGAAGACCTTCTCGGGGGTCAAGGCCACGCTCCTGCTTCCCCCCCTGCTGGTGTTGCTCCACGACTTTCGACGGCGAATCTATCCCGAATCCCTGAAGAGCGTCCTCTCCCGTCCCCCCCTCTGGGGGGAGCTGGCGCTCCTCGGGGGGTTTTTCGTGGGGTTGGCAATCCTGGCGGTGCGTAGCGACAACGTCTCCCTGGCTCCTCAGTGGGAAATGGCCCTCAGAAGTTCGCTGGAGCAGATCTTGGTGGCCCGTCCCCGAAACAAGGAAGTATTTCTCGGCTATCCCGCCTTGGTGCTCTGGTATGCCGTCCGCCGGGCGGATCTATCCCCTCGTTACCGGGAGGTACTACGCCTTTGCGCGGTGTTCGCCTTCGCCTCGGCCCTGAATAGCTTCTGTCACTTCCACACCCCCCTGTACTTCACGCTCTGGCGGGTGGGCAATGGATTTTTGGGAGGGCTCTTGGTGGGGGGCCTTTTGGTGGCTGTGGGGCGATGGATCATCCTTCCCCTGTGGCGACGCCTGGCCCCGGCGATCATGGCATGACCTCCCGATCCTGGGCCGCCGCGCTCTGCGGCTACTATGGCTTTGGAAATTTTGGGGACGAGCTCTTGGCCGAGGCCTTGGTCCGAGGGATGGAAGAGTGCGGGGTGCCCCGGGAACGCCTGGTGATTTTGAGTGCGGCCCCGGAAAGGAGTGCCCGGGATCTGGGAGTGGCCTCCGTGGATCGGTGGAGTTTCCGGGAGGTCTGGGGAGCGCTGAAACGGTCGGAAACCCTGCTTCTGGGGGGCGGGGGACTCTTTCAGGATGTCACCAGCCTTCGATCCGTCCTATACTATGCGGGAGTGGTGCACCTCGCCCGCATGGCCGGGTGCCGTCCCTGGGCCTTCGGCCAGTCCGTGGGCCCCTTGAAGAGCTGGATAGGACGGGCCTTGGCGCGCCGTTCCCTGGGGCGCTGTGCCTTTCGCGGAGTGCGGGACGCCCCCTCGGAGGCCCTATTGCGCCGATGGGAGATGGAGTGTCGCCGTTCCCCCGATGGGGCCTTTCTTTTAGCGGACGAGGGTAACCCGTCGCCAGCGGAGACGGGGAAAGACCTTTTGGTCAACCTGCGCCCCTGGGGCGGAAGCCTTTCCCGGGACTGCGCCAAGATCGCCGCAGTGGAGGCCTCTCGGCGTCGGCTCTCCCTGGTGGGGGTGGCCCTGGCCCCCGAAGACGAAGGGGTTTTAGAAGACCTCAGACGCGACGGCGTTTTTCCCTGCACCAGGGTGGTGACTTTGACCGACCTTGTCCAGGCCCGGGAACTCTTCGGCGGGGCGGCGATGGCGGTGGGCATGCGGCTTCACTTCCTGGTGATTTCCGCCGTGATGCGTCGCCCCGCTGTGGCGGTGCCCTACGACCCCAAGGTGGAATCCTTCGCCCGGGATTGGAGTTTTCCCGTCTGGTACGGTGAGGGGCCTCTCCCCGAGCCTGGGGGGGCGGAAAAAGACCCCGGCGATGCCCGGCAAGAAGTGAAGGCGGCCCTGGAGAGCGCGTGGCTGGCGAGCTCGCAGGAAGCGAGGCGGCGGGAGGTGGAGGCGTGACGAGCGCTCCGAGCGCGGCGGAAACGGCCCGGGAAATCAGGAAAGACGTGGTCCGAATGATTTCCCTGACGGGAAGGGGAGGGCTGGGGATTTCCCTTGCCCTGGCGGACCTTTTGACGTGGCTTTACTGGTCCTACCTTCGCGTCGACCCCCGGAACCCCCGGGGAGAAGACCGGGATCGCCTGGTCCTGGGCACCGGGGCGGGGGCCCCGGCCCTCTACGCCACCTTGGCCCGACGGGGGTACTTCAGCCGGGAAGAGCTGTGGAACTTCTCCCGCCTGGGGGCCATTCTGCAGGGGGTTCCCGCCAGGCTTTCCATCCCGGGGGTGGATGCCCCCCTGGCGGAGCGGGGACGGGCCCTGGGGGTGGGGTGTGGCATGGCCCTGGGCCTTCGCCGCAAGGGAAGCCCTCGCCGCGTGGTGTGCCTGCTGGACGGGGCGGCGTGGCAGGAAGGGCTTTTCTGGGAAGGCGTTCGGCGATGCGGGGCCTGGGGGTTGGGTGGAGTCACGGCGGTGGTGGCCTCCTCGTCGGAGGGGATCTCCTCGGCGTGGTCCCCATCGGAGGCGGAAAGCGCCTTGATCCAAAGGGGGTGGCGCGTCCTTCGGACGACGGGGCACTGCGTGGATGTCCTGAGCCGCGAGGTGGAAGACATGGAACGAAAGAGGACTTCGGAGCCCCTGGCGGTGCTGGCGGAAACCACCCTGGGACGGGGAGTACGTCTGGAAGGGGAGCGGGACGAGCGTTTTCACCACGAAGGACGTCCCTGGGACCGGGGCGTCTTAGGGGAGACGTTGCGGGAGATCGACGGCAAAAAAGAGGGGGATTCCGGTGCTCCATTCGTTTTCTGACGCCTCCGGAGCCGTGGAGAGGACCTTTGTCGAAGCGTTCCGGCGGGACGAACGATGGATGATGGTCTCATCTTCCTCCGCCGACGCCCTTTCCCGGGCGATTTTTCGAGAGTTCCCGGAGCGGTTCCTGGCCGTGGACGGCGAGGAAAGATCGGTGGTGCTCACCGCCGCAGGCCTTGCCTTGGAAGGCTTTCTCCCCATGGTAGGGCCGGGGTCGCCCCGTATAGTGACCCGGGCGTACGACGAGATTCGCGCCGCCGTGGCCCTTCCATCCCTGCCGGTGCTCCTTTTGGGGAGCGGGGGAGGGCTTTTTCGAGGAGATCTGGGGGCCCCCGATCAGGTGGTGGAAGACCTGGCCCTCATGAGGACACTGCCGGGCATGAGGGTCTTTTTCCCCTCGGACGCATCGGTTTTGGCCGAAATCCTGGCGGGGCCCCACGACGGCCCCGTGTACCTCCGGTGGGAACCCTGGGGGGGGGATTCTTCGGGGTCCGGAGGAACCTCTCCCCGGGAAGACCTCCTGGCGGGGGGGCGGATCAGGCGCCCCGGAAGCGCGGTGACGATCTGTACCTACGGTGCCCTGGTGCGTGAAGCCCTCCGGGCGGCGGAAATCCTCTCTTCTCAGGGGATCGATGCGGAAGTGATAGAATGTCTCTCGTTCAAGCCCCTTCCAGAAAACCTGATCCTCGCCTCGGGTAGAAGGACGGGGTGCGGCGTGGTGGCGGAAGAGCACGTGACGGAGGGCGGTCTGGGGGCTGCGGTGGCTGAGCTCATGGGGCGGTGCTATCCGATCCCCGTGCTCTCGGTGTCCCTGGAGGGCCACTTTGGCCAAAGTGGCACCGAGGCGGAACTCCGGGAGTACTACGCCCTCACCCGGCAGCACATGGTGGGGGCGGCGGTGCAGGCCTGGAGCATGAGGAGGGGCGGTTGATGGATATCCGCCTTCAGGGGGTCTCCAAGATCTTTCCCCCGGACATTCGCGCCCTGGAGGACGTGTACCTATCCATCCCCCAGGGGGAGTTTGTCTACCTCGTGGGCACCACCGGATCGGGGAAGACCACCCTTTTGCGCCTCATTTCCCGGGAGGCCCAGATCACCCGGGGGCAGATCTATGCGGGATCTTATAATTTGAAAAAGATCCCCACGCTGAGCCTGGCGATCTACCGTCGGGACATCGGGGTGGTTTTTCAGGATTTCAAGCTCCTCCCCGACCTCACGGTCATGGAGAACGTGGCCTTCGTGTTGGAAGTCATCGGCGTGCCTCCCCGGGAGATTTCCGAGCGGGTGGGGGAGGTGTTGGAGCGGGTGGGGATGTGGCGCCGCCGCTTTCTCAGGCCTCCTCAGCTTTCCGGAGGAGAGCAGCAGCGGGTGGCCATAGCCCGGGCGGTGATCAACTCCCCCGCCGTCTTGCTGGCGGACGAGCCCACGGGCAACCTGGACACCCGCACCGCCGAGGACATCATGCAGCTTCTTCTGTCCATCAACGCCTCGGGGAGCACCGTGATCATGGCCACCCACAACAAATACCTGGTGGATGCCTACCGCCAGCGGGTGGTGGAGCTCCGGGCCGGTCGGATCGTCCGGGACGAAAAGCGGGGGAGGTACGACGTCGATGGGGACTTTTAGATATGCCCTGAGGGACGCCTTTCGCCTTTTGGGACGCCACTGGGGCTTGGCCCTGCTCACGTTGGTCACCGCCACGGCGGTCTTTTTTCTCGTGGGGGGGAGTGCCCTTCTGGTGGTGAATACCAGCCGCCTGGTGGCTCGGGTGGAGGGAGAACTGGTGATCCACGCTTTTTTAAAAAGCGATAAAAACATGGAGGCCCTGCGGGAAAAGGTGCGGCAGTATCCCGGAGTGGCGGAGGTCCGGGAGGTGACCCCCGCCGAGGCCATGGACCGCCTGAAAAAATCGATACAAAATCAGGCCCAGGCCTTGGAGATCCTGGGAGAAAACCCCCTTCCCCCCAGTTTGGAAATCCGCGTGGAGCGGGCCCAGGACGTGCCGGGGGTGGCCCGGGATCTGCTGACCCTGTCTTCTGTGGACGACGTGGTCTATCCCGGCGCACTGGCTTCCCGGCTGGCCCGGGTCTCCCGGGTGGTGGTGGAGTTTTCCCTGGTGATCTTGATTATCGCCGTCACCGCCAGTGCCCTGGTACTCTTTAACACCATACGCATCGCGGTGTACTCAAAAAAAGAAGAGATCTCGGTGATGCTCCTGGTGGGGGCCACGCCGAGTTTTGTGGCCATGCCCTTCGTGCTCCAGGGAATGATTCTCGGAGTGGCGGGGGCGGCGGGGGCTCTGGGGCTCCTGGGAGGGGCCTACCGGGCCCTGGTGGGGGGCGTGGAGACCTCGGTGCCCTTTCTCGAGATGGTAAAAGACCCTGACCTCCTGGCGCGCCTGGGGCTCATCCTGGTGGGAGTGGGGATGACGGTGGGATGGGTGAGCAGTTGGCTTGCGGTGGACCGCTTCATTCGCCGGGCCCTTCGCCCGATTTAGCCCGTGAGGGGAGTGGCCATGGCTTTCACCGCCGAGGGTTCGAGAAAAGCCGACCGAGTAAGGATGATTTGCGCCAGGGTCGTGGTCCTGGGGGCCCTTTTCCTGGGGGCCCTTCCCGTAGGGGCTTTGCGGGGCCAGGCCTGGGGGGCCGCCAGCGCCGACCTCAAAGCTGACGATGCGGCCAGCGCCGAAGACCTCGAAAAGCGCCTCCGGACGGAAGAAAAGCGCCTGGCCGACATCCAGAAGCGCCTGAAGTTCCACAAGGGTCAGGTTTCCGTGACCCAGAAAAAGGAAAAGTTGACCCTTTCCGAACTCTCCAAGCTCACGGACGAGATCGGGGAAGCCCAGCAGCAGATCAACGTGCTGGAGCTCAGGACCCGGCAGACAAAAAATAAGCTGGCGGAGGTGGAGGCGGAGATCCGAGCCACGGAGGATCAGATCGGAGCCATTCGGGGCACCCTGGCGGCGCGGCTGGTGGCCATGTATAAGTACGGCGACGGGGCCAAGATCGACATGCTTTTGGGGGCTCAGGACGCCCAGGATGCCCTTTTGACCACCTTTTGCCTCAATCGCATGACCGACCAAGACCGAAGGCTCTTTGCCTCGGCGGTCCAGGCCCAACAGCGCCTGGAAGAGGGGCGGGCCAAGCTCTTGGGACACAAGACCCAGCTGGCGATCCAACAGGATCGCATGAGACAGGAGCGTCAACGGTTGGGGCAGGGCATAGCCCTGAGGAACGCCGCCCTGGAGGACCTGCGAAGCCAGAAGGCCAAGCACGCCACGATGGCCCGTGATTTGGCCCGGCTAGAGGAAGAAATCGAGCGCATCATCCGCACCCTCTTGCAGGAGCGCCAGCGTATGGCAGAAAAATCCCGCAAGGACCGGGCGGACCAGACGGGGGACAAGACCCTTCTCCTTTCGGCTCCCTCGGGACCATTGATGTGGCCCCATCGGGGGAAGATCACCAGCCCCTTTGGCAGCCGCATCCATCCCATTTTCAAGACCCGCACGGTGCACACGGGGATCGACATCGATGGAAACATGGGAGACCCGGTGAAGGCGGCGGCGGACGGAGAAGTGCTCTATGCGGGGTGGCTCAAAGGCTATGGTCAGATCGTCATCCTGGACCACGGAGGGAGCCTTTCCACGGTGTATGCCCACATGTCTCGCATCAACGTGGAAGAAGGCCAGCGGGTGCGGCGGGGACATGTGGTGGGACGGGTGGGAAGTACGGGAACTTCCACGGGGTCCCATCTTCACTTCGAGGTGAGGGTGGATGGTAACGCCAAAGAACCCCTGCGCTACCTTAGCCGTTGATGGGATCCTAAGGGTAAAAGAGGGGGCGAAGGGCCCCACGGGACTCGACTTTCATGGAGTGAAGAAGCGAGCGCGGAGGAAGAAAGGTGTGCGAGAGGCATGGGGAAGCGGTGGCGTGATGTGATTTTGGGGGTTTTCCTGGGAGTGGCGCTGGCGGGAGGGGTGGTGGCGTACGCCGCCGATGTGGACCTGGGGCAGATCGTCCCCTTCCGGGCCCAGTCCCTTTGGCTGATCAAGCAAGCCCGGGCCATACTGGAGACTTACTATGTCGACGCCGAAGAACCGGTGTCGGAGGATGTGCTGGTGCGGGGGGCCCTGAGGGGCATGGTCTCCTCCCTGGGAGACCCGTACACCCGATTCACCGATCCAAGACAGCTCCACGAGGAAGAGATCGAGATGCAAGGGGAATACGGCGGGCTGGGGATCTACATCGGCCAGCGCGACGGGGCCACCCTGGTAATCAGCCCCATCGACGGCACTCCCGCCGACCGGGCGGGATTGAAACCCAAAGACATGATAGTCAAAATCGGCGACACCTATATCCTGGATTGGGACCAGGAAAAGGTGGTGAGCCATCTTCGGGGAGAGCCGGGAACCAAGGTCACCATCTGGGTGCGTCGGGAAGGGGAAGACGAGCTCCTTCGCTTCGACCTCGTCCGGGAGATCATCAACATCAAGGCGGTGCGTTTTGAGATCCTCTCCAAAGACCTGGGATACATCAGGCTGAACCACTTCAACCAGAAGTGCGTGGCGGAGATGCGGGAGGCCCTGGAGAAACTCAAGGCCCAGAAGGCCCGGGGGCTTATCTTCGACCTGCGCAACAACCCCGGTGGATTGCTCGATGCGGCGGTGGATATCTCCGACATGTTCCTCGACAAGGGGATCATCGTGGGGATGAAGGGCCGGGTCCCCAAGGCCACGGATCAGATCTTCGCCACAGGGGGTACCCTCTGGGACAAACCCGTGGTGGTACTCATCAACGAAGGAAGCGCCAGCGCTTCGGAGATCGTCTCCGGGGCACTGAAAGACCATCGCCGGGCCGTGGTGATGGGGGCCAAGAGCTTCGGCAAGGGATCGGTGCAGACCCTTTTTCCCCTTCAGGACGGCTCAGGACTATATGTCACCATCGCCAAGTACCATACTCCCTCGGGGTTTGTCATCGACCACGTGGGCCTTTCGCCGGACATCGTCGTGGAAGGGACCATGGATCGGGAGCTCAGCAAAGACCAGCAGCTTCGAGCGGCGGAAAAAGAGCTGCGGCGCATCCTGACGGTTCCTCGCCCCTAGGGGCCCTTTGGCAGGGGTGATTAATGCGCGGGTATCTGAAAAAACGAAAAGAGCGACTTTATGCCTGGGCGGTGGTGATTTTTATCTTTTCCCTGGGGGGCACCCTTTTGGGCATGGCCCAGTGGCGTCGAGCCCATCTGGACCACTACGACGACTGGGAGAAATCCATCCACGAAGCGGTGGAGATGGGGGAAGAAGAGACCCTCATCACCCTCATCGCCAGCGACGATCTGGGAGATCTTCTGTCGTCCCAGCGAGCGGGGTGGGTACTGGAGCCCTCTCTGCTGGAGGAGGGAAATAAGCACCTTTCCGGAGAGGTGCCTTACCGCTACGCCCGGGAGATATCCTGCGACCTTCCCCGGGTGGCCATCGTGGTGGACGACGTGGGTTACAACGCCGCCATGGCCCGGAAGCTAGCTAAAATCCCCATACCCCTCACCTGGGCCATTATCCCCGGGCTGAAGGGCACCCGTCCTTGCAGCAAGGTGGCCGACGAGGCGAACATCCCCTACATGGTGCACATGCCCATGCAGGCCACGGGGGACAAAAAGGAGGGGCGTTGGTATGACCTTAGTTGGATCGTATCGGGGCAAAGCGAAGCGGCGGTGCAAAAGGCGGTGGCACGGGCCCTGGAAGAGCTCCCCGATGCCGTGGGCATGAACAACCACCGGGGATCCCTTTCCACCATGGACGAGGCCCTCATGGTGCCCTTCGTGAAGGCCCTGGGAGAAAGACGGCTGGGCTTTATCGACAGCCGGACCATCCGGGGCTCCGTGGCCTACAAAACCGCCAGACATCACGGCGTCCCTGCGGCGTATAACAGCGTGTTTATCGATCACTATAACGACGAAAAATTCATGAAAGAACAACTGGATCGACTGGTGATGTTGGCCAAGCGCCACGGATGGGCGGTGGGCATCTGTCACATCCGGTCGGGGACCTTGAAGATGTTGGCCCAATTGGACGTGGCGCAATTTGGAGGGGTGCGTTTCGTCACCGTGCCGGAGCTATTCTCGTGCCTGGGTCGTCCGTAGGGGATCGCAGGCTTGCCGTCATAAGGAGGAGACAAGCATGAAGGGACGAGTGGAAGTCATCGTCGGATCCCAGTGGGGAGACGAAGGAAAGGGGCGAGTGGTGGACGCCCTGGCGGATCGAGTGGAAGTGGTGGCCCGTTACCAAGGGGGGGCCAATGCCGGGCACACGGTCATCGTGGGATCGGAAAAATTCGTATTCCACCTTCTTCCCTCGGGGATGCTCTACACCGGGAAGGTGTGCGTCATCGGGGGCGGTGTGGTGGTGGATCCGGAGCAGCTCCTGGCCGAACTGGCCGATCTGCAGGCCAAAGGGAGGGATCGGGCCCGTCTGGTCATCTCCGGCACGGCCCATGTGGTGATGCCCTATCATAAGCTCCTGGACGAGGCGGAGGAAGGCCAGCGGAGCAGTGGCAAGAAAATCGGCACCACCAAACGGGGCATTGGCCCATGCTACATGGATAAGATCAGCCGAGTGGGTATCCGCATGGAGGACTTGCTCCTCCCCGATGTTCTTCGAGACAAGCTGACGTTCAACCTCGAGGGCAAAAACCGCCTGCTCACCCGGATGTACGACCGGCGTCCCCTGGCCTTCGACGAGATCTATGAAAAGGCCCTGGGATGGGGAAAGTGCCTGGCCCCCTACGTGGGGGACGCATCCTTGGTGATCGCCGAAGCCTTGGACGAAGGCAAGGGGGTGCTGCTGGAGGGAGCCCAGGGCACGCTTTTGGACGTGGACCACGGCACCTACCCCTTCGTCACCTCGTCAAACCCCGTGGCCTCGGGGGGGTGCACCGGTACGGGGATAGGACCTCGAAAGGTCGATAGGGTGATTGGCGTCACCAAGGCCTACTGTACCCGGGTGGGAGAGGGCCCCTTTCCCACGGAGGACCTGGGCCCGACGGGAAATTACCTCCGGGAAAAGGGAGGGGAGTTCGGTGCCACCACGGGGCGCCCCCGGCGCTGTGGCTGGATGGACATGGTGGCCCTGCGCTATGCGGTGCAAGTTAATGGCATGGATGCCATCGCCCTCACCAAACTGGATGTCCTCACGGGAATGAAAGAAATACTGGTGGCGGAGTCGTACGAGATCGACGGGGTATCCACGGATCGCTTCTCCGGGGCGGCGCACCGCCTGGTCCAGGCCACTCCAGTGTATCGCGCCCTCCCCGGATGGCAGGAAGATCTTTCCTCCTGCCGCCGCTTCGACGAGCTCCCTCAGGCGGCCCAGAATTACGTCACCTACCTGGAGGAAGCCACAGGTATCCCCGTGGTGCTCATCGGAGTGGGTCCCGCCCGGGAAGCCACCATCCTGCGGGGGCTCTAGGGATCGATTGACCCCAGGGCCTCCGGGGGACCTCCCATGGTGCTTGCCGATATCGACTTCTGCGCGCTAAAGGACGTGGATGCCCTGGAGGCCCTGGAACACCTCTCTTTTTCCCATCCCTGGGGTCGGGGGATTTTTGCCGCCGACCTGGGAAGGGATCGTCCTGGGGCGCTCTACCTGGGGGCCCGTCTCAAGGGGGAGTTCGTGGGATACGGGGCTTGTTCCTGGACGGGGGATCGGTTGCATATCCTCCGCTTGGCGGTGCACCCCGACGTCCGGCGCTTTGGCGTGGGGAGCCAGCTCCTGGTGGCCCTGGGGGAGATCGGCGCGGCGGTACCCTGTCGGAGGGCCTTTTTAGAGCTCCGGCGATCCAATGTGGCCGCCGCAACGCTCTATGCCCACTTTGGGTTCGTCGAGGTGGGATTTAAAAAGAGATACTACAGCGATAACGGAGAGGACGCCCTCATTTTGGAAGCCCCCTTGCCCCTCCGAGAGGTCCCCCCGAAAATCCCTTAGGGCCTGAAAGAGGAGCGGGCGATTCGGGGGAAGGGCCTCGGAGGGCGAAGGCTTTCGGGATCTTTCGCGAGACGCGAATCCCCAGATCGGCAATAAGTTTTCCACCGCTGGGGGGTGGGGTTTTCCCCATCCTCCTTTGTGCGCCGGGGGTTCCCCTGGCATGCCCACTCCCTCCCCACTCCCTCCGATAGAACCGGCCATCTGCCGATGGTGGGCGTGTTTTAGACGGGGCCGGGGGCGGGAACGACGTCGCGACGGCGGTGGGAGAGGCTTTTGTTTATTGCCAAAGCGACGAATGTGCCCACGTCCTCGACGCCACACGGGGAAGAAGATGATAAAGTAGTTAATTTTTTTGTTTTGGAGTCCCCGTGGGGTCTGGAGAAAAAAAATTCGCGGGAAAAACCCGCGAACCCTTGCAATCTATGGTGGGCGACACAGGGTTCGAACCTGTGACCTCTTCCGTGTGAGGGAAGCGTTCTTCCGCTGAACTAGTCGCCCACAACGGAAGGAATTATACCCTCCCTCTCCGAGCCCCGTCAAGCCCTATATCGCATATGACCTTCTCGGGCTGGAATCGGCCTTTCCGCGCCCTCGGCCCCTTGCCCGGACCTCCTAGTTTTTTTCTATTCAGGCCGCGCCCGCCCCTTCTCCCAGAGATTTCGGGCCCTATGATGGCAGGGGCAAGGGAAGAGCCTTGACGGCGAAGTGATAGAGGGAGTAGCATGGGATCGGTCTTTCCCCTCGTTCTCACGCCTGACATTTTTCGCAGGACAGAGTTGTGTCGGATGATATTTCCGGTGTCATGGCCTTCTAAAAGAGAAGATCGCCTCCTGGTGTGCCAGGGTAGGGGTGGAGGCGATCAAAAAGGGTCCGTACCCTAGGCAAGGGGGCCGGAAGGGAGTACGATGTCCGGGAGTAAGTTCCGGAGCCTTCCGGGCGGATAGAGGGCGACGGGGAGGGGGTCATGAAAATCTCGCCGTGGGACGACGTGCCGGAGTACTGGGCTCATTGGGGATTTGAACCCTGGAGCCATGGCCACCTTCGAGGGGTCCGTAGGAAGGTGATCATGCGCAAGGGGGGGCTTTTGGGGGACGTGGCCCGCTACGCCGTGTGGGATCACATCCTCTGGGGACACCGGGGGAGGGAGAGCGCCGAAGAGATCCTCCGGGAGGCGAGTCCCTTGCCCGAGGTGATGACCCAGCGCTACGTGTTGGTGGGGGACGAAGAGGACCCTTTTCGGCTACGCTCTTTTTGGTGGGGGTTTCGGGGTTTCGTGGAAGTGCTGTGCTACCGCCCCAGAGGGCGGGGTCATCGGAAGTTTGCCGACCTCACGGGGCTGGTAGATGCGCTGGAAGGCTACGTAATCCGGCGAAAAGGGGAGGTGACGGGAACCAAAGGCGACGGGACGGAGAGCGACGGGGTCGGGGTGTCATGATATTATTTTTAGGAGGTGCTTTCCTGTGCTGATGACGATGTTTATCGTGACGGTGGTCTTTTTTCTGGCGGCCTACGTGCTCTATGGGCGCTTCCAGGTGAAGCTCTACGGCCTTGACGACAGCCGGAAAACCCCCGCCGAGGTCTATTTCGACGGCATAGACTACGTTCCTACCCATCCTGCGGTGCTTTTGGGGCATCACTTTTCCTCCATTGCCGGAGCGGGACCCATTGTGGGCCCCATCACGGCGGCGTCCATGTTCGGGTGGCTCCCCGCCTACCTTTGGTGTCTCATAGGGTCGGCCTTCCTGGGAGGCGTGCACGACATGGGCTCCCTGGTGGCATCCATCAGGCATAAAGGGCTCTCCGTGGGCGAGGTGGTGGAGCGCTGGATCGGCCATCGGGGTAAGAAACTTTTTCTGACTTTCACCTGGCTCGCCCTGATACTGGTCGTGGCGGTCTTTCTCGAGCTGGCGGCGGGGACCTTCGCCAAAGATCCGGCGGTGGCGTTCTCCGGCACGCTGTACATGCTGCTGGCGATCATCTTCGGCGTGCTGATCTACCGCAAGGGACTCTCTCTGCTCTGGTGCACCCTCATCATGCTCCCCATCGTCATCGGGGCGGTGTTCTACGGCAGCAGCTCCCCCTGGGTGGCCCAACTCTTCTCCTTCGGCTACGACGTGGCCACCAAGGAGGGGCAGGCGTCCCTGCTGGATCTCTGGCGCATTATTCTCATCGCGTACATCTTCCTGGCGTCGGTGCTCCCTGTGTGGCTCCTTCTTCAGCCCCGGGACTATTTGGCCTCCTATCTGCTCTACTTCTCCGTGCTCATCGGCGCTGTGGGGATGATCTTCGGCAAGAGCTTCGAGCCCGTGCTCCCGGCCTTTATGGGATTTTCCAACGCCAAGGGGGAATTCATCTGGCCCCTCCTCTTCGTGGTCATCGCCTGCGGCGCAATCTCGGGATTCCACGCCCTGGTGGGAAGCGGCACCACGGCGAAGCAGCTCAAGAAAGAGAGCGACACCCTGCTGATCGGCTACGGCGGCATGCTCATCGAGGGCGTGGTGGCGGTCATCGCCCTGGGCACCATCATCATCGCGGGGCTCCCCGCCGACGGCAGCGCCGTGAACCCCATGGCGATCTACGGGGCGGGCATTGGCAAGTTCGCGTCCCTTTTGGGCATCGACCTCAAAGTGGGGGCGTCTCTGGGCCTTCTGGCGCTGAACTCTTTTATCCTGACTTCCCTCGATACGGCCACCCGCCTGGCCCGCTACCAGTTCCAGGAGTTCTTTGACATGAAGGTGGATCGCTACACCGCCACGGCGGTGGGCGTGGCGGCGGCCCTCTTCCTGGTGTTCTTCCGGACCGGGGGCAAGGCCGCCTGGACCCTCATATGGCCCGTCTTCGGTGCTTCGAACCAGTTGGTGGCCGCTCTGACCTTGCTGGCGGTGGGGGTGTGGGTGAAACACGGCCTGGGCAAGAGCGCCACGTTCCTTCTGGCCCCCATGGCCTTCATGTTTGTCACCACCGTGGCGGCCTTGGTGCTCCTCATCAAGGCCAACCTGGGTAACCCCCTGCTGGCGGGCATTTCCGCCGTGCTCCTGGTGCTGGCGGTTTTGCTGGTCAAAGAGGGTTGGGTGGCGTTGCAGCGGAAGACGGGGGAACCTCTTAAAGGGTAAGTCCCCGAAGGAGGGCCGCCCGTAGAGCCCGAATCGCCCGGGATCGGACGGTGGTCCGCCCCCGGGCGATTCGGGCTCTATTTTTAGGTATCTGGGCTAGAGCGATGAACGGGCTTCGGCCAAGCGCCGGAGGGCTTCCATCAAGGTGGTCCGGGGGCAGGCGAAGTTGAGCCGGGCAAAGCCATCGCCCCCCGGGCCGAAGCTCCGGCCGTCGTTGAGGCCGAGGTGGGCCCGATGAACGAGGAAGGTCCGGAGCTCTTCTCCGCAGAGAAGGAGGGGACGGAAGTCGAGCCACGCCAGGTAGGTCCCCTCGGGGAGGGAGTACCCCACTTCGGGAACTGTGCGGGCCAGCTCCTCTTGTATGAGGCGACGATGCCCGTCCAGATAGGTCATGAGGGCGTCGAGCCAGGGCCCTCCCGCCGTGTAGGCCGCCTCGGTGGCGGCGATGCCGAGGACGTTCCACATCTCCAGGTCGAGGGCTTCCAGCGTCGACTTCATCCGGCGGCGTACCGTTTCGTCTTGGATCACCGCCATCCCCGACCGGAGCCCGGGGATGTTAAAGGTCTTTCCCGGGGAGGTGAACGTGAGGGCGATGCGGGCCGCATCGCCTCCCAGCGAGGCAAAGGGGATGTGGCGGTGGGGGGAAAAGAGCAGGTCTTGGTGGATTTCGTCCGAAAGGACCAGGATGCCGTGACGAAGGCAAAGGGCTCCAAGGGATTCTAGTTCTTGGCGTTCCCAGACCCGCCCCACGGGGTTGTGAGGGCTGGAAAGGATCAGCAGGCGGGTGGCGGGGGTGATCCGGCGCTCCAGGTCCTCCAGATCCATGACATAGCGCTTGCCGTCCCAGCGCAGGGGGTTTTCCACCACCTCGCGCCCCTGGCGCTCCACCACGCTCCTGAAGGGGGGGTATACGGGGGGCTGGATCACCACCCCATCTCCGGGGGTCGTGAAGGTCTGCACCGCCAGGGCCAGCAGAGGGACCACCCCGGGGGCCTCTAAAATCCAGTCGGGGTCCACGGCCCATCCGTGGCGCTGGGCCATCCATGCGGCGAAGGCATTATGGGCTCCTTGGGCCCGGAGGGGATAGCCGAAGATGCCGTGATCGACCCGGGACCTTAGGGCCTCCATCACCGCCTCCGGAGCGGCGAAGTCCATGTCGGCCACCCAAAGGGGTAACACGTCCTCCGTGCCAAAGACCTCCCTTCGCCCGTCCCACTTGGCGCAGGCCGTACCTTCCCGGCGGTGCCGTAGATCGAAATCGGGGTTCATAAAACGGTCACTTCCCTTCACAGGATCGCCGTGCGGGAAAAGCCCGTCGGTTCACGGCGAAAGCCGCCGCAGACGGCAAAAAAAGGCACAAAACCAAAACGACCGGTCCGCCGGAGCCCTAGGCGGGCCCCATCGGCCGTAAAGCGATTGTGCCACCGACGGCCCTCATGCTACGATACGGGGTAGTTTTTGTCAAACGTGAAGGGACCCTGACGGGGCACGGGGGAGAGGAGTGGGGCGAGGATGGCGAAAGTCGTGGTGGTGGGCTCCCTGAATATGGACCTGGTGATGCGGACGGCGCGCTTGCCCCAGATGGGGGAGACGTGGCTCGGGGGAGCATTCTCCACCGCCGAGGGAGGAAAAGGCGCCAATCAGGCGGTGGCATGCGCCCGTATGGGGGCTTCGGTGGCCCTGGTGGGTCGAGTGGGGCGGGACGATTTTGGTCGTCGGCTCGTCGAAGCCCTGGTCGTCGAGGGGGTAGACGTCGGGGGGGTCCGTTTCGACGACGAACACCCCACGGGGGTGGCGTCGATTTATGTGGTGGAAGGCGACAACGGCATCATCGTGGCTTCCGGGGCGAATGCTGCGGTGTCGGCGCGGGATGTGCGCGAAGCGCGGTCGGCTTTCGAGGGGGCCCACTGCGCCCTCTTCCAACTAGAGACGCCGCTGGAGGCGCTGGGCGAGGGGCTTAGGGTGGCCCGAGAGGCGGGGGCGATGACGCTTTTGAACCCCGCCCCCTGGCATGCGCTGCCCGGGGACTTCTTTCCCTTCGTCGATGTCTTCATCCCCAACGGCATCGAGCTCGGGCAGTTCGCGGGGACCGCCGATCTCGAGGCGGGGGCGACGAAGGCCCTTGAAGCAGGAGTGGGGGCGGTGGTGGTAACGGTGGGGAGCGAGGGGGCCTGGCTATTTCGCCCCGGCGTCAAAGAGCATGTGGCGGCGCCGCGCGTCGAGGCGGTGGATAGTACCGGGGCGGGGGATGCCTTTGTGGGATCGCTGGCGGTGTCGCTGGCCGAGGGGCTTTCGCTTCGCGAATCGATTTCCTTTGCGGTATGTGCCGGAGCGCTGGCCTGTACGCGGCTGGGGGCGCAGCCCGGCTTGCCGCGCCGGAAAGAGGTGCACGCCCTGCGGCGCGGATGGGCAGGGGGCGAGGGAGGAATGAGATCATGATGCGACGGGGGATTTTGCATCCCGAGTTGGCGGCTCTCCTGGCCGCCTGTGGACACTTGGACGAGATCTGTGTGGCCGACGCCGGTCTTCCCATCCCCCCCGAGATGCCCCGGGTGGACCTGGCCTATGCGCCGGGGCGAGCGCCCTTCATCGACGTGGTCGAAGTTATTCTGGGGGAGATGGTCTTTGAGAGAGCCTTGGTGGCGGAGGAGGCGGCGACTCGGAGCCCCGAGATGCTTGCCCGTCTGCGGGGGATCCTGGGCGCGGTGGCGTGCGAATCTGCCTCCCACGAAGAGTTCAAAAATAGGGTGACTCGGGCTCGGCTGGTGGTGCGTACCGGCGAGTTCACCCCTTATGCCAATGTGCTCTTGCGCTGCGGCGTTCCCTTCTAACGACCCATGATCATGCGGCGCACCCCCTCCTCATCCCGTCTTCCGGTGTTGTTGGCGATCCTCGTGGGGATCGTGGCCCTGCTGGGCTGGCATGAACCGCGCTTTATCGAAATAAACAACCTAATTAACATCCTTCGCCAATCTTCCATGGTGGGGCTCATTGCCCTGGGCATGACCTTGGTGATTCTCACCGGTGGCATCGATCTGTCGGTGGGCAGCCTGGTGGCGGTGTCCGCCCTGGCGGGAGCGGGGGCGGCCAGGGCCGGGGTGACCTTTCCGCTCTGTTGGGGGGCGGCGCTGGCCGCCGGGGCGTTGCTCGGGATGGTTAACGGCCTGGGCGTGGCGCGACTTCGCCTTCCCCCTTTTATCATGACCCTTGGGATGATGGGCTTCGCCCGGGGTCTCGCCTTTATGGTCACCGGGGGGAAGCCCTTGACGGGCTTCGATGCCTCTTTTCGATGGCTTGGGATCGGTGGGTGGATGGGCCTTCCCCTCCCTATTTGGGTTTTTGGTGGTTTTTTCCTGGTGGTGTGGGTGCTTCTGGAGCTCATGCCCTGGGGGGATCAGGTGAGAAGCGTGGGGTCTAGCCCCCGGGCGGCCTGGGGCAGCGGCGTCAACGTCCCCGGCGTGACGGCCCAAGTCTACGTGCTCTGCGGTGTGGCGTCGGCGCTGGTGGGGTTGCTGCTGGCGGGTCGTATCGACTCCGCGCAGCCCACGGCGGGCGTGGGTTACGAGTTCGGGGCCATCGCCGGGGTGGTTTTTGGGGGTACGAGCTTCTCCGGCGGTCGAGGGTCGCTCGTGGGCACGGTGATCGGCGTGCTGATCATGACGGTGTTGGAGAGTGGGATGAACATGTTGAACGTGAATCCCTTTGCGGAGCAGGTGGTAAAGGGGGTGGTCATCGCTGCGGCGCTGGTGCTCTATGGACGCACGGGGCAGGCGCTACGGGGTTAGGGGAGGAGATCGCGGAGGGCGCAACGTTCGGAGTTGTTCAGCGATGGCGGCGGCGGCGAAGAGGGCGGCAGGACCGCTCGGGTAAAAACAGGAGGTGCGTTTAAGTGAAGAAGATGATGGCGGCATTTGCGGTGTTGTGGCTGATGGCGGTTCCGGCCTTGGCAGATCAGCCGGTGCTCGGCCTCGTGGTTTCGACCCTCAACAACCCCTTTTTCGTCAGCCTGAAGCAGGGGGCGGAGGAAGCGGCGGCGAAGGCCCAAGTGTCGCTGGTGGTACTCGATGCGCAGGACGACTCGGCCAAGATGACAGCGGCCATCGAGGACTTGATCCAGAAAAAGGTGGCCGTTATCCTCGTGAATCCCACGGACTCTGACGCGGTAACTCCGTCCATCATGAAGGCCAACGAAGCGGGCATTCCCATCTTTACCATCGATCGCGGCGCATCGGGGGGTAAGGTGGTCTGCCACATCGCCAGCGACAATGTGGCGGGGGGCAAGATGGCGGCGGAGTTCCTAGCCGAGGCCATCGGCCATAAGGGTAACGTGGTCGAATTGATGGGCATCCCCGGCACGTCGGCGGCGCGCGATCGCGGCAAGGGCTTTAACGATGCCATCGCGGCCTTCGCCGACGTCAAGATCGTCGCCGCTCAGGCGGCGGATTTCAACCGCGACAAGGGGTTGAAGGTCTTCGAGAACATTTTGCAGGCGCAGCCCGAAATCACGGGGGTCTTTGCACACAACGACGAGATGATCCTCGGTGCGGTGGCGGCGGCGGAAGCGGCGGGGCGTACGGGCATCGTCTTCGTGGGATTCGACGCGGTCGATGACGCGGTGAAGGCGGTGCAGGAGGGAAAGCTGGCGGCCACCGTGGCGCAGCAGCCCGCGCTCATGGGATCCACGGGCGTGGAGAAGGCCGTGGCCTTCCTCGGCGGAGCATCGCTTCCCGAGTTCATCCCCGTCGACCTGAAGCTTGTGGTGAAGGAATAGAAAAAAGATGGGTGGGGTGGCCTTCGGGCGGCCCCACCCCGGGTGTTAGATAGGGCGGCGGTCATCCTTTTTCCGTGGAGGAATGTCATGAGCGCACTGCTGGAGATGAGGAATGTCCACAAACGCTACCCCGGTGTTCACGCATTGAAAGGGATTTCTTTCTCTCTGGAGGAGGGAGAGTTCCACGCGCTGGTGGGCGAAAATGGGGCGGGCAAATCGACCCTCATCAAGACGTTGGGCGGCGTGGTGCCCCCCGACGAGGGGGGCGAGATCCTCGTGCGCGGCGAGCGGGTGGCCTGGAGTGGCCCGGGGGATGCCCTCCGGGCGGGGGTGGGCATCATCCATCAGGAGCTTAGCCTCGCGCCGCACCTGTCCGTGGCGCAGAACATCTTTCTAGGCCGGGAGCTACGCCGGGGGGTTTTTGTCGACTCTCGCCGTATGCGGGAGATGGCAAAAGACCTGCTGGCCCACCTGCGGTGCGACATCGACCCCGATAGGACTGCGGGGGAGCTCTCCACCGGGGAGCAGCAGCTGGTGGAAATCGCCAAGGCCCTATCGCAGAAGGTCTCCATACTGGCCTTGGACGAACCCACGTCGAGCCTTTCGGCCCGGGAGACGGAAAATCTCTTTCGGGTCATCGACGATCTGAAGAGCCGGGGGGTGGGGATCATATACATTTCCCACCGGCTAGAGGAGATCTTTGCCCACGCGGACCGCGTGACCGTACTCCGCGACGGCGAGGTGACCGGGAGGGGAGCCATCGGGGACTTCGACCCTTCAAGCATGGTGGCCTGTATGGTGGGCCGTCGGGTGGAGGTGCTCTTTCCGCGAAGCTTTCGAGATCCCGGCGAAGTGCTCCTCGAAGTGCGGGGGATCTCGCGGCGCGGAGTCCTGCGCGATGTATCCTTCGAGCTGCGTGAGGGGGAGATCGTGGGAGTGGCGGGGCTGGTGGGGAGCGGTCGGACGGAAACCGCCCGATGTCTCGTGGGGCTCGATCCCGTTGACGGGGGCGAGGTGAACCTTGTGGGAGGGGCGCTTGCCCTAAGGGGCCCTCGGGAGACGCTTGATCGGGGGATGGTGCTGGTGCCCGAGGATCGCAAGCGGCAGGGGCTCTTCCTCAATCGATCCATTCGCGATAACGCCACGGTCATGGAGCTCCTGCACGGCCTGCGCCGGGGGCCCTTTGTCGACCGAGAGAAGCGGGACGAGGCAGCCCGCCGCCATGTGCGGAACTTTTCGGTGAAGTGTCGCGACATCTTCGATCCCGTTTTCGCCCTCTCCGGAGGAAATCAGCAGAAGGTGGCCATCGCCAAGGGCCTGGCGGTGGCGCCTCGGGTGCTCATCCTCGACGAACCGACGCGCGGAGTGGATGTGGGAGCCCGGGCGGAGATCCACGAGATCATGAACGATCTGGTCCATCGGGGCATGGGAATCCTGATGATTTCCTCCGATTTGCCCGAGGTTCTGGGCATGAGCGATCGGGTGTTGGTGTTCCGCCACGGAGGTATCGCTGCGTCCTTCGATCGGGGCGATGCGACGGGCGAAAAGGTGATGCTGGCGGCGGCGGGGGGCGGAGTCCATGGCGGGTAAGTGGCAAAGGTTCGGTTCTCTGGCGGTGCTGATCGTGGTGGTGGTCCTTCTCGCGCTGGTCGATCGCGACGTGATCGATCCGAAGAACGTGGCGAACGTGCTTGCTCAGTCGACGGTGCTGGGGGTCTGTGCCGTCGGCATGACCTTTGTCATCCTCACTGGCGGCATCGATCTCGCCGTGGGGAGCGTGATGGCCCTCTCCGGGGTGGTGGGCGCCCTGGCCAACACGGCGATGGGGTTGCCCTGGCCCTTGGCCTGGGCTCTTGGTTTGGGGGCGGGGATGATGGCCGGAGCCCTCTCGGCGGCGTTGATCGCCTGGGGGCGCATGTTGCCCTTTATAGCCACGCTCTGCGTCATGGCCATAGCTCGGGGAATAACGCTGCTTATGACCCAAGGGAGTCCGGTCTCGGGCCTTTCGCCGGGCTTTACCCATGCGGGGTGGGCGTCGTGGGGTGCCGTGCCGATTACGGCGCTAATCTTTTTACTGCTCGCGACGGTGGCCTGGGTGGTGCTGGCGAAAACGCCCTTGGGGCCGCACGTGCGGGCCCAGGGAGATAACCCGGAGGCGGCTAGGTTGGCGGGGCTCTCCGCCCCGGGGCTGACCTTTGCGGTGTACATGACCTCGGGGTTCTGTGCCGGGCTTGCGGGGCTTCTGATGGCGGGTAGGCTATGGAGCGCCCAACCTGCCATCGGGACGGGCATGGAGCTGGATGCCATTTCGGCGGTGGTGCTCGGCGGTACCAGCCTCTTCGGCGGCGTGGGGAGCATTGGTGGCACGGTGACCGGCACGCTCATCATGGGCTTTCTCGACAATGGCCTGCGGTTGCAGGGAGTGGCGAGCTACGTGCAGATATCGATCAAAGGGGCGGTGTTTGTGGGGGCGGTCATCCTGGACCTCGCCATGAAGGGACACTACAGCCGACGAAGAAGCCGGGACGCGTAAGGCGCTCCGGCCTTTTTACCGTGGGGGGCAGTCCCTGGGTCTTTTCCCCACGGGACTTGACAGAATCGACGAAGGGGCTATCATGTCTGTAAGGTTTTTAGTTCGACAATCGGAGGGATTTCTGTGGACGAAAGCAAAACCATGAAAAATCTTGGCGAGGGTTTCGCGGGAGAATCCATGGCGAACCGCAAGTACCTGGCCTTTGCCCAGCAGGCGGAGGCGGAAGGGTTCCATCGGGTGGCCGTCCTCTTTCGCGCCACGGCGGAGGCGGAGACCATCCACGCCCTGGCCCATTTCAAGGCCATGGGCAAACTGAAAGACACCCCGGCGAACCTTCAGGCCGCCATCGACGGGGAGACCTACGAGTTTACCAAGATGTACCCCGATTTCCTTGTGGACGCCGAGGCCGAGAACAACGCCGCCGCCATCCGCTCCTTCAAGCTCGCCAAGGCGGCGGAGGAGGTGCACGCCGAGCTCTACGAAAAGGCCCTGAAGAACCTAGAGGGAGAGAAGGCCAAGGCCGCTCGGTTTTTCCTATGCCCCGTCTGCGGTCACATCGCCGAGGACGAAGCCCCCGAGGCCTGCCCCATCTGTGGAGCAAAAAAGAGCGCCTATAAACTGTACGAGTAAACTGGAAAAGGCAAAGACAAGCTTTCTGCTCCCCCCCGGAAACTCCGGGGGGGAGCTTGTGGTTTCTAGGGTGCGGCGTCCGTTTTTGGAAGCAGGCGCCTCACCAGGGGCATGGGGTCGACCTCGGTGAGGAGCACGGCGGCGAATATGAAGGCGCACCCCAGGATCATCTGCTCCGAAAGGTGTTCTCCCAGTAGGAAAACCCCCGCCAGGGCTCCGAAGAGAGACTCCAGGCTTAGCAATATGGAGACGTGGGTGGAGGGCGTGTATCGCTGGGCCGTGTTCTGGATCAGGAGGGCCATCACTGTGGGAAAGACCACGCAGTAGGCCATGCTCCAAAACCCCGTGGAAGAGATCGTCGTGGGGAAGGTCTCCCAGAGGAGGGCCAGAACCAGGCTCAGGGCGGCGGTGGTGGCGATCTGGCCGAAGGCGAGGAGAATGGGATCCAAGTGGGGCGCAAAGCGTTCGATGGCCAGGAGGTGGGCGGCGAAAAAGACGGCGCAGGCCAGGGTTAGCATGTCGCCGTAGTTGATGACGAAATCGCCCTTTAGGTCCAAGGTGAGAAAGGCCATGCCCACGAGGCAGAGGGCCGAGGCCCCGAAGGGACGTATCCCGGGAAAGACTCGTTTTAGAGCCCAGGCAAAAAAGGGCACCAGCACCACGTAGACCGCCGTAAGAAAGGCCTGTTTGCTGGCGGTGGTGTAGAGGAGCCCCACAGTCTGGGTGGCGAACCCGAGGAACAAGAAGGTGCCGATGATCACTCCCCCTCGCAGGTCCTTCCCGGTGATGCGACGTACCCGGCCGGGAAAGATCAAGGCGATGAGGAGGGCGGCGGCGGCGAAGCGGATCGTCAAGAGCCAGAAGGGGGGAAAGGACTCCAGGGCTCCCTTCATGGCGGCAAAGCCCAGCCCCCAGACGGCGGCGACAAAAAGCAGGCTGGCGTCCGCCGCCAGCGTCCGAACATTTTCCCTCATGATCTATTCCTCTCCCTCTTAGGGCCCCTCTTCGAAGGGTCATGCCCCGATCATTGCATACCACCCCCGCCATGGTACCATGACGGCCCTCCCTTGAGAACCCGCCAAATGACCTCCCCAAAGGCCCTCCGGACGTGGTAAACTTACCGCGCTTCAAGAGTACCCATATTGCTCAAGGAGGAATTTTGCATGATGCGTCGAAGTACGTTGGCGGCACTGGCCCTGGGTTTTTCCCTTCTGGCGGGGGGAGCTTTCGCGAACACCTCGGGGGATGTTTCGGTGGGCGGGACGGTCCAGGCCGATCCCGAGAAGGTCCTGGCGGTGGTGGGCAAGACGGAGATCAAGCAACAGGATGTGGATGGCATATTGGCGAAGCTCGATCCTCAGCGGGCGGCCTTTTTCTCCACCGAGGACGGCCGGAAAAAGCTCCTGGAGGAGCTGGTGAATCGGGAACTTTTCCTCCAGTGGGGCGTGGAGAGCGGCGTCGATAAGCAGGAAGACGTGCAGAAAGAGATCCGGAGCAAGACGGAAGACGCCATCCGGAACTACGCCCTCAAAGGAGTCCTCGACGCGGTGACGGTCACCTCCGAGGACATCAAGAAGTACTACGACGAACACCAGGACGAGTTCAAGACCCCTGAGAGCGTCCGGGCCCGGCATATCCTGGTGGACAGCGAAGACCAGGCGAAGCAGATCGTCGCGGAGCTCAAGGGAGGGCTGGACTTTGCCGAGGGGGCCAAGAAGTACTCCACCTGTCCCTCCAAGGAACAGGGGGGAGATCTGGGCTTTTTCTCCGCAGGACAAATGGTGCCGGAATTTGAAAAGGCCGCCTTTGAATTGGCGAACCCCGGCGATATGAGCGAACCCGTGAAGACTCAGTTCGGCTGGCACATCATCAAGCTGGAAGAGAAAAAACCCGCTGGCGTGGCCCCCCTCGAAGAAGTGCGGGAGGGGTTGCAGCAGAAGGTCCTCATGGAAGCCCAAAAGGCGGCCTACGACAAAAAGGTCGAAGAACTCCGGCAGAAATTCGGCGTCACGATGAAATAAGGCCCTTTAGCGATGGCCCAGGAATCCCCTTCGGGGGATTCCTTTTTTTTGCGGCCTGAAGGGAACGGAGGGCTTCGGCGGCGGGGTCACGAAAAAGGCGGAAAAGGCGGAAGAAGGCCCGGGGGCCCTCTTCCGCCCGAGGGGCCTTGCGGCCCTCACGGAATCGTTTGCGGGGGAAGGAACGGATCAGTCGTCCAGGACGTGCATCTGGAGCGGGGGGAAGCCGTTGAAGTTGACGGCGCAATAGCTCTGGGTGTAGGCCCCTGTGGTGAGAATGGCCACCCGGTCCCCTTCGGAGAGGGACAGAGGCAGGGCGTACTTGCGATTCTCGTAGAGGACATCCATGCTGTCGCAGGTGGGTCCCGCCAGGATGGCTTCCTCCGAGGGGCCTTCTTTTTCGGAGTAGATGGGGTAGCGGATGGATTCATCCATGGTCTCGATGAGGCCGTTGAACTTGCCCACGTCGAAGTAGATCCACCGATTGGGGCTGACGCCGGACTTCCGGGAGATGAGGACCACCTCGGTGAAGATCACCCCTGCGTCCCCGGCGATGAATCGCCCGGGCTCCACCAGGATCTCCGGGAAGTTGTCCCCGAAGTCCTCCCTCAAGAATCGGGTGATCTCCTGGGCGTAGGTGGCGGTGGATTGTGTGGGCGCCACGTATTCCGCCGGGAACCCCCCTCCCAGGTTTATCATGCCCAGGGAAATCCCCTTATCCCGGACGGCGTCGAAGAGGTATCGGCAGTGGGCGATGGCGTGGTCCCACTGGCCGATGTCGCGCTGCTGGGACCCCACGTGGAAGGAGATGCCATAGGGCTGGAGCCCCAGGTCGGCAGCCTGGAGGATGAGGCGGTAGACCGCGTCGGGATGGGCGCCGAACTTGCGAGACAGGGGCCAATCCGCCCCGCTCCCGTCGGTGAGGATCCGGAAGAAGACCCGGGATCCCGGGGCCTGTCGGGCCAATTTTTGTAAGTCGTGGTCGGAATCCGTGGCGAAGAGTCGAACTCCTTTGGAGAAGGCATAGGCGATGTCTCTTTCTTTTTTGATGGTATTGCCGTAGCTCAGGCGGTCCGGGGTGGCCCCGAGACGCAGCGCCTGGTCCATCTCGTAAATCGAGGCAAAGTCGAAGCAGCATCCCCGGTCGATGAGGAGTTTTAGCACGTCGTCGTTCGGGTTTGCCTTGATGGCGTAGTAGATCTTGGCGTAGGGCAGGGACTGGTGAAGCTCGTCGTACTTGGCGGCGATGCGGCGAAGGTCGATGACCAGACAGGGAGTGTCTTTGTCCGCGACGAAGGCTTTGATGCGCTCAAACCGTTCCCGGGGCATGTACCGCTCCAGGTCAAAGCCGTACTGCTGCTGATTCGTTTCCACTCGGAAACCTCCTATCATCCCCCAAAAAATGTCCCCATGCGTGTGGGTTCGAAGCGCGATCAGTGTAGACCGGCGGGGCCCGATGTGCAAGGGGGAGGAGATGATTTTTACGGTTTTTTGACGTTCTCCGCAGGG
>Ga0208196_1001479_pt1 | contig 24911 bp, 24 predicted proteins | sample AD_JPNNA7_MetaG_FD_184443 | JGI IMG/M metagenome (GOLD analysis project Ga0208196, IMG submission 184443) | Active sludge microbial communities of municipal wastewater-treating anaerobic digesters from Japan - AD_JPNNA7_MetaG (SPAdes) (version 2) | ecosystem: Engineered > Bioreactor > Anaerobic...
CCAGCAAGCTGGGACTTTAACTTCAAAAACCAAAGGCCCGTTTCCGGGCCTTTGGTTGGACATTTAGCACTGGAGTCTTCCCCATGTTATGAAGAAAATCTCACATTAAGTCCATTATAGCAAATAACGGACAAAAAATCAAGTTTTTGTCCTTAAAAATTAGAATTAAATAGCCTGCAACAGATTTTCAGCCTGTGTTTTCAACGTTTTTTGCTCTTCAGAGGCTAAGTCCACAATCGTTTGGAGGCTATTTTTAGCCTCATTGTTTTGACCCAAAGCAATCTGCGCCTCGGCCATCTTTAGATAATTTTCCAAATTTTCCGGATTACTTTTAACCAGCTGGGAATAATAATCGACTCTCTTGGTTTGTATATCATTGATTTTTTCCCTGTCATTGGCTTCATTATAGTAATAGACAAAACGGTCATCCAAAAAATATTCTTCGCTGTCCTTAATCGGTTCTATTATTTCAGCCGCCAGTTTGTTCTCGCCCACAATAATCAAACCCAAGGCATACATTTTGCGCGCTTCCGGATAACTTGGCTCAAGTTCAAAAGTTTCTTTCAGTTCCGCGATAGCCTCGTTCGGTTTATTCATTTTTAAGTAAAGAGTGGCCAGTTCAAGTCTGATCATTTGTTTTTGCGGTGACAACTCTTTGGCTTTTTGCAACTGGACTAAGGCTTGATCAAACATTCCAATGTTACTCAAAAAAGAACCAAAGTAATAACGTGAACGAGTTTCTTCCCCAAAACGTTCAAGATGCTTAGCCCACTGATCTAGTGACAACTGACCAAACTGATTCCTTAGATCAACCGGCAGTGCTTCGTCTTCTAAAACCGAGAGAGTTTTGTTTAGGAGTTGCTCTCTAGCCTCTCCGGACGCAAAAGTTTCGGCCGCGAAAACTTTTTGGAAATATTCCAAATTTTGAGTCTGACCTTGAGGATAGGCTTTAATAGCTTTAATCAAATTTTGTGATGCTGTTATTGGTTTAAGGTTTAAGTAATAAAATCCAGAAACGAACAGAATGATGACGAACACAGCACCGACTTGCGCCAAAGATGTTGTATCCCTTGACACCTTTGTCTGTTGGAATTTTGGTTCATCCAAAACGGGATTGGCATAAACAGAGTGAACAAAAGCCAGGACGGAAAAATACAAAAAGTAACTGATAATGTTGTCAAACACAAACAAATTATGAAACAAATAAGCTAAGAATAAGCCCACTAATATTCCGATGCCAATCATTTCACGCAAATCATCACTAACAGAATCTCTCTTTTGTTTAGATTTGTTTTTTGACAATTCACTAGAGTCTTCAAAAGGTCGCCATAGTCGCCTGACGAGATAGTAGATGGCCGACACAAAAATAAACAAATAAGCAGCAAGGCCCAAACTGCCGGCGCTTATCAACCAATCAAAGATAATGTTGTGGGCCCGATCAAACCAAGGTTCTTGCCGCCACATTAATGGGTCATAATACTTGACAAAGACGTGACTAAAATTACCCGGCCCCCAACCCAAAATTGGCCTCTCCCCAAAACCCTGCCAAGCCATTCGCCAAATTAAAAAGCGGGATTGCGTAGTAGCCTCTGTTAAAGAAATTGAAGCAAAACGAGACAAGACTGGACTACCCTGCACAAAAGCCGAATCTCTTAATCCCCAAAATAGACCAACCAAGATCAGAATGACTAAGGCCAACGACAGAGCAGTTTTTTTGACTGTTGGTTTTTTCCAACCTCGCACTGTCAAAATTAACGCCGACAAGACCGCTCCTCCAAGTAACCCAAGAATTGTGCCGCGAGTCGCTGTAAAGTATAAGATTGCGATATTGGCCAAAAGCGAAAAACCCATAAGCCACTTAACTAGCAAAGATCTTTGTCTAAAGAATAAATAACCAGCCAAAAAGATATGGAACAAACAGTAGCCGGCCAAATAAGCCGCGTTGCCTAAACTAGCGTCCAACCTAACTCCCCCTTGGTGAATTTGGGTCATGCCCAAGAGTTGACCAAAGCCAATAAAAAGAACCAGCGCATTAGCAATTAAAGACGCATAAAAAAAGTTCCACCATGACCGCTCCTTTTTGATAACAGAGGTCATCACCAAAAAGAGTGCTCCTAAGTGCAGAAGAGTGATTAAGCCATCCATTCTTTCAAAATTTGACCAAAAACTGTGATATGGATTAACACCAAAAATAGTAGCCAGAGTGGCAACCAACAACAACAACCCAACGCCATACAGAATCAAAGAGCGTTTAGGACGGAAACTTTTATCCCACAAGGCCAAAATAAGCCACAAACTAAAGACTATTTCTACAATTATCCGAAAAGCAAAGTTCTTGCCCGTAATAAAGGGAAAGAACATTGAATTGGCTACAAAAAGGGGCAGAAAAGGCAAAATAAAGAGGCCAAATAAGATCGTCAAATGAAGAAATTTATTAATTTGCATATATCTTTAATATAAACGAAAACTATTTTTTATTCAATGAGACGAGAATACAAATCAACTTGTTTTTCTATTAGTAAATTTTTGTCATAGTGAAGCAAAACATGTTCCCTGGCGTTTTGACTCCAACCAGACCATAAACCTGGATGTTCAATAAAATAAACAATTTTTGAGGCTAAGTCTTGAAAGTTGCCTTCGGGAGACAAAAAACCATTCCAACCTTCAATTACTTGTTCAGGAAAGCCGCTATGATTGGTGGCGATTACTGGTAAGCCAGTCGCTTCAGCTTGTGAGATAATTGTATTCATTATTTTAATATATCTTAACTACTCCATGTCGCCATTACAAGCCATCTTGGATGTCTGTAGATAAATATCCATAGATGTAAAAAGTTTTATTATGTCTTCAACTTTTTGATAACCATAAAACTTAACAATTGATTCAAGCCTCAACTCTCCAACTAAGGAAAGAATCTCTGATTTAAGCGGCCCATCGCCAACTATGTGCAACCTAATTTTATTTTCACCCAATTTATCAGCGACCAATTTAGTCGCGCGTAACAAATCTGGGAATCCCTTCTTTTCTACAAATCTTCCAACTGAAATTAAATTAACTGGGTAAGTTTTAAATTCTCTTTTCAAAAAAGGATATGACTGAACATCTATACTCGCCGGCAAAATTGAAATTTTGTCAGCGACAAAACCCTGAGAAACCAATCGACTTTTCATATTTTCTGACATCACAATATAAGCCTGCGCCTCTTCTTTGAGACGATTATAATAAGACAAACCTTTTTCCACCACAATCTGACTTACGTCATAACCATAAAAAGAAACAACTAATGGTGCCTTAATACTAAGAATTTCTTTTATTAACAAGAATTTATTAGCGATGGTGCCAAAGTGGCAATGGATTAAATCAAATTGTTCAGCCATAAACGGCTCTGTCCAGAACAGAGCTTTAAGCGACCAACTAAATTGACCGTAGCGTTTAAAATTAAAAACTTTAAAAAACAAAGTGGGTCTAATCAGTAAGATTTTAATAATTTTTGGCAAAGCCTTAAATAACCTGGTAATTTTTGACTTTGGTAAATTAAGATAAACTGTCCGATCAGACATTTGATAATCAAAAAATCTGTCAGATACCATATTCTTATTCCCTGGCAAGAGAGAAAATATCCTCACGTCAACTCCGCGGTCCAATAAATCGGCCACCTGATTAATAATAAAAGTTTCCGAAACAATCGGAAAAGCTCCTACAAAAAATAAAACTTTTTTACCTTTCAACTTGTAATCATTCATAAAAAATTACTCAACCTTAGTCGCAACAAAAAATATTTCAAAACCAAAATAGCGAGAAATAAAACGACCCGTAAAGGTGTCTCCTATTTTTACCAATCTATTAATAATCCTTCCAAGCCAAAACCACAAACGATGGGTCCTTTTCCAGCGAAAAATGCTGTAAGCAAAATAAAATCCATCCACAGCTACTAATTTCAAGTTACTTTCTTTTACTAGCCGACAAAGCTCTCTTCTGGTATAAGATCGTTCATAGCCATATTCATAACCTGATTTATAAAAAACATTTTTTATGAATTTATAAACAGTATGCGGAAGATTCCACCAGTTCACTACCGAAACAATAAGACGACCTTCTTTTTTTAAAACTCGCTTTAGTTCTATTAGTGCTTCTTCAGGCTTATCAATATGCTGAATTACAACATCACAAAAAACAACATCAAAAAAACTGTCCGGAAACGGCAGTTTGTAAATATCCGACATTTTTACCACGACATTTTCAATATTTAAATAAGCCGCTGACCGCTTCATCATCTCTACCGATTCAGGTAGAATATCAACAAGATATACCAAGCGACTCTTGTCAGTCAGAGCCATTTTTAAACCGTAACGACCAGTACCACTACCAATATCCAAAACCTTGGAAGATTTGTTAGATGGCAAGTATCGACTAAAAATTGGATAACCTTCAACAAACAATCTTTGACCAAAAAGTTCTTTGCCGGATAGAGTATCGGGAAATTTTCTCCAAACTTCCGCCCAAACCTCGTTGGTAGCTTTTTGGTTATTAATTGTTTCTTTATTCATAAAACTTTCTTATATAACAACAGATTTTTTTTACTTCCTGCAACTTCAATTCCGGATAAAAAGGCAAAGATAAAATTTCCCTACTAACCTTATACGTTATGGGTAGCTCTTTTTTGCTGATTTTTAAGAATTTATAAACAGGTTGACTAGTTACTGGTCGCGGATAATGAATAGCTGTTGCCACCCCATTGTCAGCTAAGTACTTTGCCAATAAATCACGCTTTCGGGACCTAATTACAAATAAGTGCCAAGCACTCTCGTGATTTTTCTCCGTTTGCTTCGGCAAGACAAGTGGTAAGTCTTTTAATTTATCGATATAGGCTTTGGCCAAATTTCGCCTAGTCTTATTCCAATCTTCCAAATACCCCAAGCTCCAGCCCAAAAAACTAGCTTGAATTTCATCCAGGCGACTATTGCAACCTTCCAAAACATTGTTGAATTTGCCAGCCTCGCCATAATTTCTCAATTGCCTGCATACTTGGGCAAGTTTTTTATTTTTAGTCACAATCGCCCCTCCATCACCCAAGGCTCCCAAATTTTTAGTTGGATAAAAACTGAAACAACCAATATCACCCAAAGTCCCAACTAATCTTCCTTGATATTTTGCACCGGCCGCTTGAGCACAATCTTCCACTACTTTTAACTTATATTTCTTGGCAATGGATAAGACTTTACTCATAGACACAGGTTGCCCAAATAAATGAACCGGTAAAATAACTTTGGTTTTTGGTGTAATCTTTTCTTCTATTAAATCTGGGTTCATTAACAGGGTCTTTTCATCAATATCTACAAAAACCGGTTTGGCTCCAGCTAGACGGATGGCTGTTATGGTTGGAGTCGCAGTGTTGGCCACCGTAATAACTTCATCACCAAAATTAACCCCTAAGGCCTTAAGTGCTAGACACAACGCGTCAGTTCCCGAATTAACACCAACCACCTCCCCACCACCCAAATAAGCACCAAAGTCTTTTTCAAACTTTTCCAACTCTGGACCCAAAATGAAAAACCCTCTCCTTAACGGACGCTTAATCGCTTTTTCAATTTCTTTTCTATACTTTTTCTGCCGCCTCGTAAGATCTAGAAATTTAATCATGTACCGTTTTTACAAACTTTAAAAATTTAGAATAATCTCTTAAATAATCGGACTCTTTATAGTAACGGTTAGCTACCACCAAAATAACACAATCTGGAGAAAATTTTTTCATCTTATGCCAAAGTCCGGGCCCTAACCTAATACCCCAAGTGTGGTTGTCAAAAAAAATATCTTGTTTTGTTTTGCCATCGTCCAATTCAAGGAGAAAGGAGCCCTTGAGACAGAAAATTACCTGATCTGTTTTTATATGGGCATGTCCACCACGTTCCAAAGAAGTTGACTTTTCAAGATCAGTAATGAAAAAAAACCTCTTAATTAAGAAGGGAATTTCTTTCCCTACTTCTCCCACCGCCAATAAACCACGTTCATCCATAAATACCGAGAGATTTACAAACCCAGAATTTTTTACAACTACTTTTTTTGTTTTTAAACTAGTAACCATAATTTTTTATTTTTTAATGATTCTCCTTAATCCAAATTAAAGAATTTTTAAGTTCACGAGTAAAGAGCATATCAAGAACAGCTACCGCCAAGACATAAATTATAACCCCCAAACCGACATAGGTCAAAAGTGACCACCATGAAAAAATAGGCCAAACTTGTTTCAATATATAAAGACCTGCTACCATAAAAAAACTAGCAGCTGCCGGCTCTAGGGCTGTTTTGGATATTCCCCAAACACCCAAATTTATTTCTTGGCGTAATATATAAAGCAAATATAATTGCGTAAACAAGGCACCAGTGACCACCGCCAAAGCAGCCCCCTCGCCCCCCAACGCGAAAGTTAATGGCACGATAAAAATTAACATAGCTAACAACTGAATTAAAGATGAGCTAGTAGAAATAGATGGTCGACCAATGCCTAAAAAGAATGAGTTTGTTACCTGCTCAAAAGATTTTAGAAATCCAACCCAAACCAAGATCATCAAAATTGGAACCATCGACAACCAACGCGGACCATACACAAAAACGGTAATTTCTCGAGCCAACATAAACAAACCAAAAGAAGCGGGAATGGTTAGTGCAAAAATCAAAGAAGCCACCCTAACGTAAGTTCGTCGTAGTAATTCCTTGTCATGTTGGATCTTGGCAAAAAGTGGAAACAAAATACCACTAAAAACTCTGGCAATTTCCATCGCCGGCATCATTCCTAATGAAAAAGCAACTTGATAAAAACCGAGGACGGCCGAACCCAAAATCTTACCAATCGTTAAGTTATCCCCTTGTCCAACAAAGAAGTTTACAATTGAAGAAATTCCAATCCAACGACCATAAAAGTAAAGTTCTTTGATCTTGCGCCAGTCAATAATAAATCTTGGTCTATAACGATGAAAAACATAAGACAAAAATACAGCAATAAACCGATTCGCGACCGCACCAATCGCTAAAGCCCAAACATTACGCAAAATAACAGCCGCCACAATGGTAATGACTATTTCCAAAAAAACAACACAGAGATCAAACTGGCTTTTTTTGTTAAAACACAACTCCTTTTGCCAAAGAATAATCCCCGGATTTTCAAAACCAATAACAAAAACTGGTAAAGCCAAAATTCTAACCAACATTACAACCGTTTCATTATTATCAAAAAACCAACCAACAAGGGGTGCGCTTAAAAAAAGAACAAGTGCCACAAAAGTATTCCTGATAATATTAAAAGACCAGGCGCTGTCCAAATATTTATCAGCTCCTTCTTTTTTATGAATAATGGCCGAGTAAAAACCTGTTTGAAAAAAGTTATCTATTAGACCCAAGGCAATCGCCGCCATACCAAACAACCCAAAATCATTTGGGAATAAAAGACGCGCCAAAATAACCATCCGAATAAACTGAAACCCTTTCATTAGTGTTCGGCTCATCATAACCACCAAACTACTCCGCACGGCCTGGCGACCGACGCTCGTCTTTTCAGAGCCGAACCATAATTCTTTGAGTTTTTTAATATAACCAGTTTTTAAAAACAGCATCATGAGAAATTTAGAATAGAGTATACACCAAAGGAGCAAAAACGCTTCCCTGCACAACTACCAATAAAATTACCACCATCAAAAAACAACGACAAGTGGAATCAGTCAGTATTTTTTTCTGGCTAAAATAAATTTTAAAAAAGATAACCACAGTCTCTATTTTGTTCATATGCCGACCTTAAATCCACAATAATAAAAACAAGGTTGTTCATTCTTGTTCAGTTTTCTTTATAACCCCCAAACTTCGATGTTTAAAAACTGTGCCTTTGGGATATCGACAAACAAAATCAAACCAAGCCTTATTCCACTTGATATCATCAGAAACTAAAAAACCACCAACTGATAATTTAGGCCAAACCGTTTCATATTCAAACATCATTGACTCATAACTGTGATCACTATCATGGTAAAACAGATCAACCTTTTCCAAATTATTAATAATTTTTGGCAACTCAACCCTAGAATCACCAAGTACTAATTCCCAGCGATGACGCAAATCTCGCGGCACCAACCAGCCTGGCTCTCTTTCTTGTGGCACAAAAGATTTCAGTTCTGTATTCCCCTCCTCTGTAAGATAAGTTTCTGGTTGGTTAGCTTTATAAAATTTTGGCAAATCAATAGAGATCAGCTTTCCCTTTTTGTTATCTTCCAAACCTTGCAAAATAAAAGAAGACGATCGGCCGCTCGCCACACCCGTCTCAACCACAATATCTGGTTTCAAGATTCTTACCAACAAATAAAGAACAGCGGCGTCAAAGTCGCCAGCGTGACCATAAGAAAACTCGCGTTTTAATATTGGTAAATTCTTAAATTCGCTCAAATAACCATTAGCGCCTGGGTCGGTTTTCCCAAAAATCTCTACTAAGTTTTCCATCATTTGCCAATCTTTGCGACGAAGCTGCCACTTTTTAAATAAAGACTGCGCCCAAACTTTTCTTAACCCCTCAATGGTCGAACCCGTAATCGGAGATTCTTTAAGTAAGGTATAAAATGTCCTCGGCAAACTCAATATAAACAGCTTTAAACTAACCCAATTAAATGGATTCTTTAACCAAGAACGCCACCAGGTTTTGGTTGCCAAAATGGATTGACGGTTATTTTGGTAAAAAGTTCCCAAATTTTGCAAACGCAGAGAAAAAGATTTTGGATGCTTTTTGAAATCAACTAGGTGTTTTTCTAAAAAAAGGTTATAACCATGAATAATATTATCCAGATTTTTTTTACCCCCCATGTGAGCATCTTCACCTAAAATATTTAATTTAGTCAAAGGTTCGTTAATTGCGAAAAATTTTCCTACTTTAGACAAACGAAGGCATAGGTCCCACTCTTGATTCTTTTTCAGTTCCGGATCAAAAATAATTCCTTCCTCAGTAACTGCCCGACGATACATAATCGCACTAGTCCAAATAAATGGTCGACGCAACAACCGCACAAATGGCTCAATCACTCCATCGCAATTTGGCAGACGACGATAAAGAAATTTACCATTCTGATCATAAGCTTCGACGCCGGTAAAAACCGCAACTACTTCTGAGGAGCAAGAATCCAGAGCTTTTACTTGTTCTTCCAATTTATTTTTCGTCCATTCATCGTCATCGTCAAGAAAAGCCAGAAATTCTCCTTGAGCCTTAGCAATACCATTGTTTCTTGTTACAGCTCCGCCGCTTTCAACCTGATTTTGATAATAGCGAATTCTATGGTCACTAAAAGCTTTTACGACCTCATCAGCACGAACAACCAAACCGTCATCAATGACGATTATCTCAAAATCTTGGAAAGTCTGATCGAGCACCGTCCTTATGGCTTGAGGTAAAAGATTGGGTCTATTGTGGGTTGGGATAATTACTGAGACTTTTGGCATAACTAGCTATTTATAGCATTTTTAAGTAAATTTTCCAATTTATAAACTTGTTCCGACCAACTCGGAAAATTTTTGACAAAAATCAAGGCATTAGCGATAATTTCTTGACGAAGAACTGAATTCCTAACGGCTATTTCTAACTTTTCCGCCAACCTAGAGACATCACGACGGGGTACCACTAAGGCTGTTCTGCCGTCAAAAGCATAATCACGATTACCGCCATTATCATACGTAACAACAACAACCCCACAAGCCATCGCCTCAAGCGACGGTAGGCCAAAACCTTCATCCCATGAAGGACAAAGAAAAATATCGCAACTTGAATAAATTTCGGCAATCTTCTCTTGGGGCGGATTAAAATAATACTCATCACAAATTTTTGGTTTTTGCCCCCTAACTCCAAACATTACCAGTTCAAGTTTTTGTTCTGGATATCTTTTTTTAACCATACTGTAAGCTTCAAGACCGTCTTTTACCCCTTTCCAAGGATAAGAATGATTGAGCATTAAAACTCTAATTTTGTCAGTTGCATGCTGAACGGACGCTTGATAAAAAAGTTTGGGGTCAATTGGGTTTAGGAGTAAGTTAACTTCTTGATTAAAATCTTTTTTAAAAATATTTTTCAACCACGTGGAAACTACTATCTTGTGAGTTGGAGCCATATAAACCTTTGTCACATCCTTTGGCTCTCCATGATACAGCCTTTCATCGTGTTGTATAAATTGAACTTTATGACCAAATTTTTCTGGCAAAGTTAAAACGAAATCCCCGACCCGCCATGAGTCCCCCACCACCACGTCCGCGGTCGGCAAATATTTTGATGACCAAGATGATAAATAAGAAACTTTTGCTTCTAGAGTTCCAAACCAACGTGGTTCTCTTTTAATTTTCTTTAACAGACGTCTAAAAAAACTCCTCTCTGTCGTCAAAATAGTCACATCATGACCAAGCTTGCCAAGAAAGTTTGCATAAGACAAAATAATTCGCACCCCCCCAGAAATTTTCAAATGCGGCAACAAAAAATTAATTTTCATTTTTTTGCAACCTAACAATAAACTGATAAGCGAACAAGCCTGGCCAAAGTTTTGCCAACAAAGATGTTCCTCTGGTGGGAGTATGGTGTGCTGTTTCGACAATCTTAAAACCTGCTGTTTTTATCATTTGATTAAAGCTCCGCCAAGAAAAAAAATGGATATGTCCACGATCCATTAAACCCTCTTTCGTGTATTCAAAATGCCCAGCAAAAATTCTTAGTCTGTTTTTCCAAAACAAAAGATTTGGTACCGTAACAACAAAATCCGCTTCTTGATCACTTATTCCCTTTAGTTTTATAAGTAATTCTTCCGGCTCAAACAAATGCTCTAAAACTTCTGAGATAAGCACTTTATTAAATTTTTTTTGTTTAATATCCCAAGGCCACCTATCAAAAGACTCTTCCAAATTAAAACAAAAAACTTCTGTTAAACGCTTTCTGGCCTCAAGGCAAAATTGAGGTGCAAATTCCAAACCAAAAACTTTAGCTTCCTTTTCTCTGGCCACAATTTCACCCAAATAACCCGGACCGCAACCAACATCAAGAACTTCATTGATAGGACCGTCGCCCAAAAGTCGTATAATCGCTTCACGACGTGAACGATTAATTTTACTATAACTGGCCGTTTTATAATGAAAATTCATAAAAAACTTTTAATTATTTCAATTTGCCTATTTTGACTAAAGTTTGTTTTAATAACCTCTTGCGCTTGAATGCCAAGACCTTTAAATTTATCGGGTTCTTTATAAACCTCAAAAATCTTTTGAGCTAAACATTGTGAATCAGCCATTTGACAAAAAATCAACTCACGACCATCTCGAAAAAAATCAGCTATACTTTGATTATAACCTGTTACCAAAACTTTGCCACAAGCCATAGCTTCCAGCACTTTGTTGGGAATTACCCTTCTGGCCTTGTCGGTTTGTCCAAAAATCCCCAAGCAAATATCCGATGAGCCAACATATCTAAATAATTCTTCATATTCAACTGGCGGCAAAAAAGTTACATTGTCCAACTTTAATTTTTCAGCCATTAAGAATATTTGTTTTTTGGTCTGTCCATTACCAATCAACGTAAAGTGGATGTTTCTTTCTTCTCGCAATAAGTTGGCCGCCTTAAGAATGTACTCAATCCCCTGTAGGGGAATATAATTTCCCCAAAAAAGAACATTAAATTTATTTTGAGGCAAAGCCCCAGCTTCAACCTCACTCAAAACGGCCAATCTAGGCCAATCAACCGCCACAGGCAAAACGAACATCTTTTTTAAAAGAGACAAATGAAAAGTTTTGATAAAATAATCCTTATGACTATTTGTATCAAAAATCAAAATATCACCAAGTCGGCAACACAACCAATCCATTAAATAATAATAAAACGCTTTTACAGAACGCTGACTAGCCAACCGTCTGTCATAAATATAAGTGTCATAAATTGAAATAAAGTTATCACAGATAATTTGACCAGAATAAAAAAACTTAAAAACCAAACTCGGAAAAATAAAAAACTGCGCCGGTTGTACTATTAAAATTAAATCTTGACGGAATCCTTTAGTAAACAACTGCCAAGCAAAACGACAGAGCCGCCACCGATCATTTTTAATATCACTAACCACAATCTCGGCGCACTGTTGCCAAGCCCTAACAAGAACGTCATTGCGCGGATAACCTTTTAAAGTATGCCCAACAATCAGAATCTTTTTAGACAAAAAATTATTACTCATAAATAAAATTATAAATTTTCAGCGCCCGCTTGTCCCATGAATACTGACTCACATCTTCTCTAGCTTGTTTTGATCTTTCTTGTGCCGCCGCCTGTTCTAAAAAAGTTAAATCAATCTTCTTGTTCAGTTCTTCGTGATCACCTGCTTTAAAAAACAAGCAATTACGATTATTTAAAATTTCTCTCAAACTAGGCAGATCCGAAGCAACTATCGGCACTCCACTGGCCATATATTCAAACATTTTAATCGGTGAGGTGTAAATTTCAGATTCCCGTGACACTGGCACATTAGGCAAGACCAGGCAATCAGCGCTTTTTAGATATGACGGGATTGTCTCTTTTTTTGCTTGACCTAACAATAAAACATTTTTTAACTCTTTGGATTTTACAATCTGTTGATACTTTTTAAGATCCGAATTTGTCCCTCCGACAAAAACAAAAACTTTATCATCTTTTGTTTTTTCGGCGACCTCAATTAAAGTGTCTACCCCTTTCCAGTGATAAAGATGCCCAACATACATAATCAACTTTTTATCGACGGGTAAATTAAATTTACGACGCAATTCTAAGGGGCTCTCTTCCACCATTGCAAAAGTGGCTAAATCAACACCATTCGGCACGGGCAAAACTTTAGCAAAGCCTTGACTGATATATTCCCTGGCGGTTCCCCAAGAATTACAAACAACAAAGTCTGTTTTGGAAATCAAATAACGGAAAAACCATTCTTTGCTGTTTGGCCAAAAATGGGCGTCAAAAACAGTTTTGTAACCCTTCCTTTTAAAAAGCCAAATAACTTCTGGTTGACGAGAAAAAATTAACGTGCCAGCCTTTGGTCTTTCTCCCCATAGACAAAACAAAAATGATAGTGCCTGAAACCAAAAAGCTAATTTCCCTAAAAAATAAGAAAAGCGAATGAAGTCTCTTGAATTAATTTGCCGAACAGAAAAATTTTTTGCCAAATTATAATAAGAAAAAATGTCTTGATTAATTTCATTAGCTCTTTTTGCGTGCCACAATTCAGTGGCAACACCCAGGCGCGAAAACTCTTCGCACATTTTGGCTATTTGAAAACCATGTGCTTTTTCTGTAGGCAAACGATAATTGGCAATGACAACTATTTGGGGTTTTTCAAGCATTGTTCAATTTTATCAGCCAAAACATCAATTGCCAAACTCGCCTCCAACAAGCAAAAAGGTAGCCCTAGTTCAGGCAACATCTTTTTAAACAGTTGATAATTAACCTCACTTGCCTTTTGCCATTTCTCAACTTGTTTTAAGTCAAAGCCAAAACGAACTGATTGACCGCGCTTAATTAACCTTGCCTGTCGTTCGGTTGATGATAGGTCAAAAACCACCAATAAATCAGGGTAAAGAAAATTTTTTAGATAAGATGCCAAATTTTTCTGATCTATTGGTTTATTAAAAACAGATAAAATATTTTGAAAATAACCTTGATCAATAATCCCTAATCTAAACCTTTGCGCCTTTTGATATTTGGCATTATGAATAATAAAACAATTCATAAATTTAAGATAAAAATCTCGACCTCCTTCTGAAAATTTCACTATCATAAATAAACCACCAAAAAATTTAATCGGATGCTTCAATAAAAAGATTAAATTATAAAACAACCACTCCCTACGAGATTCAATTTTTATCTTATGAAAACCTTTTTTTTTAACCAGCACCCCAGCAACTGTTGTCTTGCCGGTTGCCGGCAAACCGCAAAATTCAATGATCATTTTTTTACAAATCTAAAAATATAAGATTCTGCCAAAAATTGCCCAAACCAACCCATAGGACGTCCCACCAAAAAATCTCCTATAAATTTATCTAGTGTTAAACTTTTAAACAAGGGAACTGTAACTGTCGCATAGTAAGGTCCAGAAACTTTAAATCCTGTTTTTTCCAGTAAAACTTTCAACCTTGACGCCTTAATCTGCCCTCGATGTATATTTGGCACGGTCTGACCTTTAAGACGATAAAAAAAGTAACGTGGATTTTTGGTCAGTAGAATTCCCGTCCCGCCTAAATTCAAAAATTTAAAAATTTTTTTGACCGCTTGAGCCTTGTCTGGCAAATACTCTAAAGCTCGCGAAGAAAAGAAAAAATCAACCCGACGGCTCTCTTCTGGCAAGCTCATAAAGTCAGCGCGAATAAAATTAAGTTCACCACGGCCAACCAGACTTTTTTGAGCCAAAGCTATCATTTCGTTGGAAATTTCCACCAAGGTGAATTTAGCTTCTGGTTGTTTAGTTAAAAATAATTTAGTCCAAGTTCCTGGACCCGGCCCTAATTCTAAATACTCGGAAAACACAAGTTCTTGATTAAACACGACTTTTTCCAGCGCCTGCTTTGTTTGGTCATAGCCAAGTTTTGTCCGCAAATCTTTAAACCAACGCTCTGATTCGTAATTTGAATCAAACTTTTCTCTAACTTGTTTGTCGTAAATTTTTTCAAAGTTCATCGTTTTAGTCTTTATTCAATTCTTTCAAATAAGTTGTTAATTTTTTGGCCAATAACTCCAAACTATGATTTTCGGCTACATATTTTTGAAGCATACAAAGTAAGCGGTTTTTTTCTGTTGAGTCTAAAATTAAAAGTTCTTTAAGCTTTTGTGCTAAACCAACAAAGTCGTCTTCTTTAAATATTAATCTGTCATCTATTTTCCCCACTAAATTTTGGTTACAAACTAAAACCAAACATCCACAAGCCATCGCTTCAAAAATGGTTTTGTCATACATCCCACTAGAACTTAGATTAACAAAAACTTCGTGACTGCGATAAATGTCAGGTGTTTGATAGTTTGGGACTCCAGCGTGAAAAGAAACATACTTAGCTAGACTTGAGCCAGCCACATCTTGCTTTAAAGCTTCAGCCCAATCGTGATCACTAGGCAAGTTATCTCCATAAAAATTAGCAATAAAATCAACATCCCAATCAGCCAACCTTCTTAAGGCTGCCATTAGAACATTTGGTTTTTTAACCGGTGAAAGACGCGCCAAAAACAGAACCTTTCGTTTACGTTGTTCTAGTTTTTCATCTACTAAGTTAAAAATTTCCAAATTAATACCTACTGGCATCAAAATGTTATTTTTAAATTTTGCCGTATAGGAAAAGCGTGAGGTACAAAATACCTTATGACAAAATAAAACCGCAAGGTCAGCCAAACGATTGCCCGCGTGATGATTCCGCCACATCGTCACTTTTTTACCAGTAACTCGCCACCAAAGACCAGCCAGCAAAACATACTCCTGATTCATGTGCACAAAAACCGTGTCGTAATTATTTCGTTCCTGCCAAAGATATTTATAAAAACGCCAAATATATTTAAGCCTTGATCTCACTTCTTCCTTGCCCAAAGACAAGACTTTAATTCCCGGCAAATTATATTCACCTTTTTCTAAACAAATAACCGTCACTTGTTCAACATGTTTGGCAAATTCTTCCACCCAACGGTGAAAAAAGCCCAAAATTGGGTCGTTTTTGTCCACTTTTTGCGTTATTACCAAAAGCTTCACAAAGTAATTCTAGCACAAAAAAGCTTTTTGAGAGAATCACTTAAGCAGGTTTTGAGGGCTCAACTAAGCGATTTTCAACATTAATTTTAGTACCAGCAAATTACCGGTTCTTCTCCAATCAAATTTTTTAGATACTTGGTTGCCGCCGATAAGCCGCCGATTTCGTCGATCAAACCTTTTTCTAGAGCTTCTTGGCCCAAGTATGTCAAACCGTTGGCCAAACCTTCAACTTGAACAACCTCAAGCTTCCGATTGGTCGCCACGTCAGCTACAAAAACTTGGTGAATTTTGCGAAGATCGTTCAGCATAATTTCTTTTTCTTCATCTGTCATTGGCCGGTCTAAATCGCCCATGTCCTTGTATTTGGCCGAGGCCAACTCAACATAAGCATAACCTTCTTTTTCTTTTTTTACTGATTCATCAAGATATGAAGCAGTCACGCCAATACTACCAACATCGGAAATTCGGGAAGCAAAAATTTTATCGGCACCGGTCGCCGCCCAGTAAGCCGCTGAGGCACCCACAGAGCGAATCACCGCTACCGACGGTTTGTCTAAATCTTTTAGAGCTTCTGCGACTTCTTCACCCGCCACTCCATTACCACCACCAGAATCAATGGACAACAAAACTGCCTTAACTTCGGAATCATCCTTAGCCACCAAAAGACCGTCTAATATTTCTTCTGATGATGTGAAATCTAACCCTTCATCTTCCGACATAGGCCAATCATAAGTGTCTAAATAACCATTGAGTGAAAGAGCCAAAACATTACAATCAGCTTCATTATCGGCAAAAATATTATAAGCACCAAGCCACAGAAAAACTCCAGTCCCTAAGGCAGTCACAACAAGGACCAACGAGGCTGTGAGAATAATAATTTTTTTCTTCTTAGAATTTTCTTTTTTTCTTGGCATGTCTTCATTTTACTCCAAAGGCGGCAAAACTCAAAAAAACTTTATGCCCTTCTCTTACTATTTTATATTCTACATTCTACAAACTATTCCTGTATCTTTCCAAATAATCTTCTTTGCTTATAACCAGGTTATTCATAACATCAGCCAGGGCCTTTTCGGCTAGCAACTTTATTTTTTCCCTATTCTCTATAGCATAACTTAACTTCTTTTCCAGACAAGCTTGATCCCCCACCGGACAAACCAAAGAATTTTGCTCATTAAACAATTCACCCACCGCCCCGGTGTCCGTGCTCAAAATTGGGCAGCCAAATTGAGCCGCTTCTATCAATGTTCGCCCGTAACCTTCATAGTTTGAGGTGAGCAAAAAAAGATCGGCTGTCTGATAATAAGCTGATAAATTGTCATTCCATTTTTCCAAAATAACATTTTTTTGCAAACCAAAGCGCGCGATACCTTCTTCAATCTTTTTTCGCTCCGGACCATTACCGACGATTATCAAACCGGCTCGCGAATTAAGTTTAGCCACCGATGCTATAGCTTTTAGAGCCAAAGGGAAATTTTTTTCACGCGTTAGTCGCGAAGCCATCAAAATTATAAAATCAAATTGTGGATACTTCTGGTGCAAATCTACTTGAGACCCACCACTTGATTTATTAAGTTCAGATATTATTGGTAGAACAATCGGCTCGGTTTTGAGTTTAAACTTGGCCAGAGTTTTTTTGATTCGTTCGGATACCACGCGAACACTGTCCGCCTTCGGCAAAACAAATTTGGCAATGGCAACCCGGATTTTGTTTTTCAAAGATTCGGCACCAAAAAACGGGCTAAAAACATCCGTATGAATTTGCAAATTAAGTTTGACCCTAAATTTCCTCGCCAACCACCAACCGGCCAAACCGGCTTCAAAGGGATCCTGACAAGTAATAACCCAGTTGCCATAATTTTGACCTTTTAAAATTTTTTGCCCGACTCTAATTCCGCCCAAAATATAGGAAAAAGGTGACAGGCTATTTGTCGGATGAGCGTGGCAATTTGGCGCAATTTGAACCACGTCAAATCCTTCGCTCTTTTTGGCAAAGACGACAATCTCCAGTTTTTCAAAAAGGCCCGCGTAATCAACCATTCGCGCGCGGACGTCGCTCGCCTCTTCAAATATTTTACGATCAGTTGAGAGCATTAAAACATTCATCCCGTTAGAGATAGGAAACGCTTTAAACGATTTTTTAGATAACATTTACCCATACCTGTTTTTAGATACTTTTCTCTCGACCTGGCATCTTGTTCGTTGACACATGCCTCATAATAAATAATTTTGAAGGGCCCCCTTCCCTTGGTAGCAGTACATAAATTATTGCTATGTTGTTCAAAGCGTTTCCGTAAATCTTTCGTTGACCCAGTATACCATTTATCGTCTTTCTTACATTCCAAAATATAGATGTAGTACATAAGGTTTTGATCTCTAACGGGATAAATATGTTAAAAGTTAAAAGCTAGAAGTAAAAGTGTTAAGTAATAAAGTTAAGATAGGGACAAAATTTTTAATAATTTATCGATCATTCGGTCTTTGCTGAATTCGGACACTTTGGTTTGAGCGGCCTGGGACAGCCGACTAGCCAAATCAGAATCAACCAAAATATTTTCAATTGCCGATTTTAGCGCCGCCCGCTCATTATAACCGACCAAGAACCCGGTCTCGTCATCTTTTATCAGTTCCACGTTGCCACCCACCGCCGTCGTGACAATCGGCGTTCCACACCACATCACCTCAAGCAGTTGGTGCGAAAAACCTTCATAAGAAGTATTGAGCGCAAAAACGTCAGATGCCTTGATATATTTTAGAAGTTCATTCTGCAACAGACGACCGGTCAAAAAAACATTGGTCAAATTTTTGGTGGCAACTAACTTTTCCAGTTTATTCCGCTCCGGCCCTTCACCAATTATAAAAAGTTTCAGATTAGAAAATTTCTCCATCAACTCCGGCATTAAATCAAGTAATAACTCAAAACCCTTCCAAGGCACCAAACGTCCAACGCTGGTTATCACCAAACCATCAAGCCCCAACCCTTGCCGCAAGGTTTCCTTAGCCGGCAAACTGGCCGGCGCTTCAAAAGCATTATAGATTACTTCGATTTTTTCCTTTGACACTCCCCAATTACCAACAATCTTTTTTAAATATTCACTCGGCACAATCACTTTTTGCGCGCGACGCGCGACCAGCAACTGAATCTTTTTTAGAACTCGCACCGGCCAGACGTAATTGTTTCGAGTCGAGAAATCATCAAGCAAATCCGTCACATCGAAGCGCTGACTTCCCTGCTCCCAGGCATAATCACCGACAATTTTTAAAAAGTATGACCGGCGTCGCAAACCACAAGCCACCATCGTTGGCAAACCGACACTGACCGGATCCTGCGCGTAAACAACTTTACCCCGAGGTGCCAGACGAAAAACTTTCCAAGTATAGACCAAATGACGAACCAATTTTGGCAAGTGACGAACCTCGCCAAAACTTAAAACCTTGACCAAAATCCCGCGCTTTGGTAATTCAACGCTCAAAATTTTGCTATAGGTAGCCGGCCCGCCGATGTCGGGCGGGAAAAGACCGGTAGCAATCAGAAGATCATATTTGCAAGACATAAAAGTATGATACAGAGTTAAAAGTTAAAAGGCAAAAATTTAAATCTTTTTAGATTAAAATAAAAACTTATTTCACTCACTTTTGACTTTATAACTTGGTTTCCCCAAAATCTCCCCCACCTGTTCTGCAATCTTGTCCCAGTTATATTTTTCAACCACCAACTGGCGAGCTTTCTCAACCACTTGGTTTACCAGCTCATGATTGGCAGGGTCGACAATAAATTTAATTTTTTCAGCAATTGATTGCGGATTTCGCGGTTCGCAAAACCAACCAGTTTCATTATCAACCAAAAAATCCGGAATCCCTCCGACCGGCGTGCCAATCGTTGGCAAACCGACCGCCATCGCTTCTAGGAAAGAATTGCCCAGCCCTTCTGACAATGACGGCCGAACAAAAATGTCCGCCCCGGCCAAATGGGCAAAGATTTTTTCTGGCGTCACCAAACCCGCAAATTCTACTCTCTCCTCCAATCTTAAATCGTGGATTAAGTTTCTCAATTTTTGTTCGTCGGGACCGGCGCCGACAACTTTTAATTTGAAATTGTCCGCCAAAAAGGACAGGGCTTTAATCAAATCGTCCACTGCGTTCTTTTTTACCAACCGCGAAGTGGTAATAATTAGAATAGGTTTTAGGTTGTTATGGTTATTTTTATTCGTGTCACTCACCTGAATTCTTATGTTAGGGTCGCATTTGCTTCCATTTGGCACCACGACAATTGGGCAAGTCGCCCCCATTCGCCGCGCCCAATCCTTTAGATAAGTGGAAATAGCTTGAATAAAGTCGGCCTCTCTAAACATCGCCCTAAACCGCCGGCCCAAAATTCGCGCCTTTTTCTCCACTTCGACCAAGTCATCACCCTCCTGCAAAGTCAACAAAAAAGGCATTCCGGTGTGTCTCTTGTAAGCCAAGGCCGCTAGCCCACCAAAACTGGCCATAATCCCCCAAACTGTGTCAATTCGTCTGTTTTTAAACCTTTTAGAAGCCCAAAAACCACCCCAAAACGCTAGAATAATCTTGTCTAGCCACAAACCAAGCCCCAGCCGAAAAACCTCTACCTGGCCGATTTTTTCCTGTTTTGGTAAATCACGACGAAGACGGGCCGTAACCAAGCAAAAGTCATACTCCGGCAAGCGATCGGTAATTTCTTTAACTGCCAGCTCCGCCCCGCCCACCAACGGCAGATAAGCCGTTGAAAAAATGAGGATTGTTTTTTTGTTCTCCATTTTCCAATTATACACAAGTTTACTCCAGGTCAACCCTGAGAATATCTTCCAAGACATTCTGCGGTATTTCTTGTTTTTCCGCTTCGTTTTTTGTCATTGGTGTTTTTTCCGATTTCTCTTCCTGTTTTTTTTCAACCGGCTCCGTCAATTTTTGAACCGTCTCTTTTTTCTCCAACTCCTCCTTTTTGACTTCGGTCGATTCTTTCGGTAGTTCTTCTTTTTTGTTTTTCTTGTCTGCCAAAATTTCTTTTAACACTGATTTCAAATCTTCTTTATGGTTACTGGCTTTGGGCTTGTGTCTTAAAATATCCAGTGAAAATTTCCTGGGCACGTTGTTGTTATTGTTTATTTTGGGTATTACATTTTTCCCAACGTTAGGCGATTTGGCTTGAACAAATGGTTTAGGCGATTGCTGGCCATCATCCTTCTTTTTAGGTTCCCCCGGCTTTTGACCCTCTTGCTTTTTGTTGCTTGAATTTCCCGCCTCTTCACCATACCAATCTGTAATTTCCTTTTGGACTTGGTCGCGCGGTTTGGCATAAGTCTTTCTGGCATAATCAACAATCGCCTTGCGGTTGGATTCGTCCAAGGCCACAATCGGCGGAATGGTAACCGCCGAAAAAGGCGGCGAGCCGACACCGTCTATCATCAAAGTCAGATAGATTTGTGCAAAACCAAGATTAACCAAGTCTTCTTTGGTGAAAGTCGGGGCAAAGATTTTTTCCAACAACTCGGCGTCGAACGGGCCGACCCGGAAGGAGATGATACTCCCAACGTTGCCAAAGACGGCGTTGCGGACGGTTTCCGGCATTTGTTCAACATACTGGTGCGCGATGGTTAGACACAGTTTGTATTTGCGCGCTTCCGCCAAAATATCAGCAAACGAATCGTTAACGAAAGATTGAAACTCATCCACAAAAAGATAAAATTGCGGCAAACGAGACAAAGCGGAAGGAGAGGTTTCGGCGCGCGACATGGCCGCCAGATAAATTTTGGTGATAAACATCCCCCCCAAAAGGTTGGCATTTTGTTCACCCAAACGCCCCTTGGACAGGTTGACAATCAAAATCTTTTTTTCGTCCATTGCCCGTCGCAAATCAAAAGTGGACTTGGGCTGACCGATAATATTTCTAATCAATGGGTTGGAAGTAAATTGACCAATTTTGTTCTTAATGGCGTCGCCCGCCTCTTGCATGTAACGCTCGTTGTATTTGGCAAACTCGTCCACCCAAAATGATTTGACTGAGGGATCAGAAATATTGTTCACCACTGTTTGTCGAAATATCTTATCCGACAACATCCGATTAACACCGAGCAAGGTTGAATTTGGATATTCCAAAAGCGCAAGCAAGGTGTTATTCAAAATGTATTCCATTCTTGCCGACCAAACATCCGGCCAAATTTTCTTGAAAGTAGACATCAGACCGTTCGCGACCAGGTGTCGTTGGTCCTTGCCCACGTCCTCCATAATATTAAAAGCAACCGGGTAATCTAGGTCAAACGGCGCAAAATAAATTACATCCTTGATTCGCTCAGGCGGCACAAAATCAAGCAGGGTTTCCGCCGACTTGCCATGCGGGTCAATAAAGGCCACACCCTCGCCGTTTTTGATATCCTGCACCGCCATATTCTCAAGCAAAGTTGATTTACCTAGGCCAGTCTTCCCGATCACGTAAAAGTGGCGGGCGCGGTCATCAGACTTGATACCAAAAGTCGTCCGTTTGCCACGGAAATCAGTCTGAGCAAAATAATTGACGGTTTGATTATTCATAAAATGCGACTCCCGTACACAAATACCTACGAATTATATAAATGGGAAACCTGGAGAATAATGGAATTTTACTGCCTTAATTATAAAACTTAATTGTTAATAATTCCAGTTGAACAAAAAATCGTCAGCTGCAAAATTAACCTGACTCAGCCCGACTTTAACCAAGGGTTGATGACAGCTCTTCTCCAATTACCGGTACGCCCCCACTGTATAGATATTTGCCGGGTCCCACATCATCCAAGAGGTGAGGCCGGCATCATAGACGGCGCGTTTTTGCGCCTTAATCATCTCAGCGGTGTAATCAGCGCCTAAATCAAAATCTTGCAACCAAGGTCTAAGTTTAAGCGGCGAATAACCCTGCGCCACCACCCGCGTGACGGCCACCCCCATTGAATGTTTGACTATCTCATAAGGCACCGAGGCCGGATTTTTGTAATTCAAAAAGCCTGGCGGGTAATGTGATGGATAAACCATCGGCGCGACATAATCAAAATATGGAATCGCGTTTTCCAAAACTTGCCCAATCCCCAGATCATCGGTGTTAGTTGCCACCATACCAAACACATCGGCCGAAATTGGCGCATCAATCTCTTTCATTTTGGCGTTTAAATAAACAAAAAACTTACGCAGGGCTTCGGCTCTGGTATCAACACTTAGACGTGAATAGGGATAGGCAACATTGCTCGTGTTGCCATCAGAGGGAAAACGGATGTAATCAAAATTCAATTCATCAAAACCAAGACGGTGCGCTTCTTTGGCCACGGCAATCGTGTAATCCCACACTTCCGGCGCGCTGACATCCAACCAGGCAATTCCCTTCCGGTCAGTCCAAAGCGCGCCATTATCCAAGCGTTTAAGCGCTAAATCAGGCCTTTGCCGCGACAACAAGTTATCTTGAAAAACAGAAATGCGCCCAATCACGTAATAATTTTTTTGGTGCAGATAATCCACAAACTCCGCCAAATCTTTTACTCGGCCACTTAGTTGGCCGGCCGTTTTAGTGTTTATATCCATAGAAACAGCCCCCGAATAATCTTTGACATCAATCACTATTGAGTTTATTTCTGTTCCCGCTAAGTTATTGATGAGGCGCTCGCGAATATTTTTAGTCGCTGCCACCCAACTGGACATATAAACCGCCTTGACCACCGTTGGCGTCTTTTTGTGTGTAACGACCAATTTTGGTTCCTCTTTTTGGTTGGAAGTAGTTTGAGCCAACAAATCGCTGCTAACGAGGCCGGTCGTCCCACGATCGTAAATCGGCGCGTCAGAAGATTGCCAAAACCAAAAAAACAATAGCCCAAAAGCGGCGACACCAGCCGCCGCCGCTATCCACCATCGCTTATTGTTTTTCGTCTTCTTCCGGCGCATCAAAATTGGTTTCCTCGATTTTCAGTCCTTCTCCGGCCAGCCCCGACTTCTTGCGACGCGGCCGTCGTTTTTTGGCTTTGTTCATTTCAGTCACAAACTCTGGTAGCTCTTCATTCGCTAACGGCGCGTCAGCTGATTCGGAGGTTATGACGACCATTTCTTCCTCCACCACCATTGGTCTGGGCTTCGCCGCCATTTCTGTTTCCGACGCCAATTCCCAGTCCGGCGTTGGCTCAACTGCCGCTTCTTGATTATAGGAAAAACCGCTGGTTGATTCCCGCGCAAAACCAAAAATAACAATCAACAAACCAAACAAAACAATAAGAGCTGTGCGCAAAGGTTCCGGGAAACCGGTAAATGGAATAATCATGATGAGTAAACCCAGAATCGCGCTGGCTCTGTTACGCCAAATAATGTGTCTCATATGAGAAAAGGATAGCATAAGAAATGTAAAAATTAAAGCTCAAACTTCAATTTTTACATTCCTCGTTAAGTCTTCCCCGACTTTATAAATGTCTCCCGCGCCAATTGTCATAATTAAGTCCCCCTCTTCGGTATCTGTTCTTAGGGCCTCCGCGATTTCCGCAAAATCCCTCAGGACGCGTACGTTTGGGTTTTTGCGGGCAATCGCCTCCGCCAAAATCTCGGAACTGATAGTCGGGTCAGCCGGTTCGCGCGCCGCGTAAATCGGCGCCATAATAATTTCGTCCGCCAAAGCTAGTTTGGTAGCAAAGTCTTCTTTCAGAATCTTGGTGCGACTATAGAGATGCGGTTGGAAAACCGCGAACAGCTTACCAGTCATTTGGCGATTAGACATAAACTCCCGCGCGCCGGCAAGAGCCGCTTCAATCTCGGTTGGATGGTGCGCGTAATCATCATATACCAAAGCGCCGGTCTCCATTTCGCCTTTAGGTTCAAACCGTCGCCAAACACCACTAAAACCGAGCAACGCCTCAAGGGAAGTTTTCTCAGCAATTTGCAAAATTTCGCCTACCGCCAAGGCCGCGCTGGCGTTTAAGAGGTTGTGATGACCAGGAACCGTGAGTCCGGATGATGATATTCTTTCCAAAAAATTTTTATAATCTACGACTGTCGCCTTGGTCTGTCCTAAGACCAACTCCAGGCGCGGGTCTTTTTTGTCGCAAACAACAAAACCATCATCCGGTACTTTTGAGATAAATTCGGCAAAAGCTGATTGGATATCGGCAAAGTCTTTATAGTAATCCAAGTGGTCATTATCAATATTGGTGATAA
>Ga0208196_1001484_pt1 | contig 24837 bp, 27 predicted proteins | sample AD_JPNNA7_MetaG_FD_184443 | JGI IMG/M metagenome (GOLD analysis project Ga0208196, IMG submission 184443) | Active sludge microbial communities of municipal wastewater-treating anaerobic digesters from Japan - AD_JPNNA7_MetaG (SPAdes) (version 2) | ecosystem: Engineered > Bioreactor > Anaerobic...
CAAGGCAGTCTCAATAAACTCTTTGATCAAGGGAGCAAAAGCTCCGTTTTTGCCTGTCAATGACTCCCCGCTCCGTAACTGGGCAAGAGCCTTGGCTCTCATTTCTTTGTACTCTTCTGATTCCATAATTGCTCTGTCTATTAAAAAAGTTTAACAATCTTTCTTTAGACAGAGTTCATTTTACGCCCTCCTTATTTTCATTTATATATGTGAAGTCGATTTTATTCTGATGAGAAATATGGAATTTTGAGCTCTTAAAGTACTCTAAGACACTCATTATATCCCCTTCAACCGTCCCAAAACTCATTATTAATTCATTATTTGTATTTCTCCTACTACTGTAAAAGTGTATGTAATTGTATTGAATTTCCTTCGTTTTGCCATAATAATAAAGATCATATAGCTTATCGACAATTCCATAGTTATGTTTCTTTAATTTCCCGTCTGACCCCCAAGTCAAGTACCCGTTTTTTCTTTTATCATTTACGCTTAAATATACGCCATCTGATTTAAATGAATTCATAATTACGAGTTATAAATGTTGTCCTTAATTCCAATTATACGTTCATTATTAAGCATCTGTAAATGGAAAGTTAAATTCCCCAGGGTATATTGTAAAAATACTCTTTGACCAAAATATCAACATATATGAGAACAATGCTTCATCATCCTGGTATCATTTTAAAATGTACGCGATACCACCTCCAAATAACAAAATCAATGAAACAAAACCAATAAATGGTAGTCCAGCCTCATAAAAAGCAAATCCAAGAACAAAACCAAGGACAATTAGTATAATACCGAACCATGATGATTTATTATCTTCATCAATCCTTTTTCTATACTCATCATTATTTTCGCCCATTTTATGCAATTAATATCTCTGATCAATTAAATCCTTTTATATGTAATTGTTGCGGTTGCATCTGGCGACATTTTTACCTCATAAAATATCAACCGATCCTTTGATAAGGAAATTTCTTGAATATTTTCAAATAATTCCATCAACGCCCCCCATTTTATATTTTTAAAATATAACACCTCTTTGTTCTCATTTATTTCCCATGTGCCGGTTACTTTGTCAACATATTTTTCAGAGGTTTTTGAGTCTGTCCATTCAGTTAAGTGATAAAAATTTCCACTCTCCAGAAAATGAAATGAGAATTTAGGTACAACTCCCAACCAAGTTTTGTACTCTTTCAGCATATCCTTATTGTAGATGCCGTCATCATTGGTGTCAGCAGGGTTATCTGTAACAAATGACACCAATTCCCATACACCTAATATTGTGAGATCTTCAGCCTCTTCAGCACTTTTGTCGCAGCTAGCAAATATTAGAGCAAAAACGAGGAAACAAAGCAGTTTTTTCATTGTGTTTGAAGTTTTAGTTTAGATCATATTAAGCCACATTATTGGGAATAGAGACCTTGATTGATAATATATCGAATACGTTAATTTTGTAGCGCTCATAAACTTGTTTAATCGTTAATCATATAAGATGCTTAAATATATTTAATAGAATGAACTTATAAGTTTTGAAGTTTCAATAGAATAATTTGCAACTTTTATAGTTTCATATCTATAGTAGTATCTCGTTGGTCTAACAAATGGATCCGTTGGATCATAGTACCCAAGTGTTTCAGATTCGATATTATTTTGCATTTTTTCCATTTCCGACATATGCTCTGCTTCAGGTACAGGCATCTTAATTCTCTTATATTCTGATGTTTCATTTAACGCAGTATAATTATCCACTTTCCCAAATTCGTTAATCACACTATACCTTATTCTATGTATGTCTGAATTTTTTAATTGAACAAGGTTCAAGTTGCTTACAGTATACGCAGCGAGAAAATAACCGTCAACTCGATCTGTCGATATCCGAGGAGTGAGTATAATTTGCTTGCCATTCTTTAAGTAAATTATCAAATCTAGCCCAAATCGCTCAGTATAAAATTGGTTTTCGCTCTTTGAAATTAACATTATCCCAGAAGTGCTAGAACTCTTCGCAAAAACAACACTCAACCTTTCAAAATTCCATCCCTCCAATGCTTCATATTGTTTTGTGCCAACATAAACATAATTTTGGGAGGCAACAAAATTTGGCAAAGTAAGATGAATGAAGAAACAGATTGATACAAGATATAGATATTTCATAATTTCTAATTTATTAATAATGAATATGATAATATAAAATTCTCTTTCCTTCGAGCAATTTACTTAATTTCGGTAATATAGATTATCTGGTATTTTCCAAAATGCTTTGCTTAATAGAACTCAGAAACATAATCCTGTCTTTGTTAAATGTTAAAGGATTTGAGACTCTTGAAACTGAAATCGACTCATTATCAATATTTAAACCATACACTCCATCAATTTCCTTGAAAGGGAACTGGAAATTCTCCTGAAGAAGTTTCAATATGTCACCCGGAACACCGACATCGGTACTCTTAGGAATTAAGTTGTAAATGGTCAAGGTTATATGTTCGTCTCTGATACCTACAATAATATCACCGATTTGCCTCCCGAAAAAAGTATCATAGATTTCTTTCTTGTATTTGTATGTTGCAACCCCGGTTTTAGATGATATCCCCAGTAGCTCAAATTCATTCTCCGTTGGCACCAGGTAATTGCCTAAATAAAACTTCTGCGCACATAAAGAGAATGAAACAACGAGAAATAATGAAAGCAATAACAGTTTTATTCTCATAATGAACAATTTGATTTGGTTTTTTACATACTTATTGGTTCAAATAATTTAGATGACATGATCCAATCTATTCCTGTGCAAGATAATTTTCATTTAAATTGAAGATTTATTTTGTATACATTTCTTCCTTCATTTATTCCCGACCCGAATTCGATTTTATATTCATTATTTTCATACATAATGTTTAAGGAGTTATGAGGAGTTATCTCTGTCTTGGTAAAATTAAATCCTATAGATTTACAATAATCTCTAATTTGGTCGTAATCTTTTCTGTCTTCCGGTTGATAATAAATAAATCCTTTATTTGCATCAAAACAGTGTTTATAGACAAATGAAATCGCCTTATTGTTTTGTGTGTTTCTATTATAAGACCATCCCATTTCATCACAAAATTCAAATTTCTCTACACTATCAAATTTATACCCCTTTTTCGTAATGTATGTGTCGGCATCATCAACATTATGAGTTAACAGATACTTAAGGTCGAAGAAGGAAAGACTCTGGGTATACCCGATATTGGTAAACAAGAGGACCAACAACAGTACACCAATGGATTTGTTCAATGTCTGTTTCATTGGAATTACATTAGTTTTCAAATTTAAGAAACTTTGTCATCATTTAAAATGATAATATTAAAGAAAATAAATCTCTATCCCTTACTTCCAATCGTTATAATTCATCGAATTTTTTGAGTTTTTCCATAACAGCCGCATCGTTACGTTCTTTTTCTAATTGTTTATCATGTTCCAATTTTTGTGAATTGTAATTAGAAATTTGTTTAGCGTATGTATCGTTAAATAATACTTCAATTGTTGAATATGCTTGCACTCTTATTTCAAAAGGGCTAAAATTAGATGAGTCTCTAACTGACATATTTTCTAAGCAAATATAAAGTCCATTATTCTTACCATACCATACTTGTTTTTCAATATACTGGATTCCTTTATCGTATCCATTGTTCCAACGAAGAAAAGGTTTGCCTAAAGTGTAAAAAGCATTTAAATCACCATCATTAGTTATTGGAGGACCATATTTGTAATTTAGCCCTTCTGATAAATCCTGTAATAAACTTATGTCATTATTTACTTTTTCCGTAAAATCATAGTTCCCAATATTATTAATTTGAGAATATTTTGATTCAAGGTTTTGTTCATACTTAAAATAGAAAATAGTGTCCTTAAAGAAGCCTACTTGAAATCTTGAAATATTCTGAGTTAAAATTGGCAAATTGAATCCTTCAATAATTTTCATGGAGTCAAAGTCTATTAAAGAGTTAGGACTGATTCCATAATGATGTGCTAGTGGATAGTTAATTTCATCCAAATTTTTCAGATTCAATATCTTAAAACGTATATCCTTTTGCAAAAAAATATTTGAAACATCTCCATATGACATGTTACATTTAAAAAAATAAAAACCATCAATTTCCGGATCTTCAGTCTTCGTTGTGGGCTTACTTTTACTTTCATTAATAGTAGGCTTATTATGACACGCACCAAATATAAATACTACAAAAAGTAATAAGTATATAAATAATGTTTGAATGGAATGTCTTTTTTCTTTCCATTCATTTGATAATAATTCTGTCATTCTTCTTTATTTTTTTGTAACTACTCATGGCTGAAATAAAATTTCTTGCAGTATGAGGTTATCTTCCATAGGTTTTATTGTACTTCAAAATTAACTTTTTATAATCAATAAGCAAAAAAAAGGGGAGCATTTCTGCCCCCCCCCTCTTATCCTTAATTGTTCACTGCTTCACCCAGCGATAACTCGATCGCCGGTATTCTTTTGATGACTCTTGATACCTCGAGTATCTGATATTCAACATTAAAAGGGATTGGAGCCACAATCTGCTTCATGCTTTTAAGAAAGTTCTTCTGGCTTTTGTTAGCGTAAAGAACATTGTATGTGCAGAATCTGGACCCAAAACCAACATCCCTTTTTACCTCAATCATGGTGAGGATGTTGGTGGACTTCAAGATGATTTCAACGAATTCGTCACAGAACTCATTGGCGACCGAATACTGAACCAAAGCATAGAACCTGTACCCGAACTGATTCAGGTTGATGTGTGCTGCCCATGAGGTTATGTAACCCTTGACCACTAAGTTTTGTACCCTTGTCAGAGGTAATGGGAACAGGCAAACTACTCAACAGCTTTACCTATACCATCCTCACCCAGGCCAACGGCAATCCGGAACTAATAAGGTTTGCCTTCAATTATTACTTTAAGTTCGTGGATATGGGTGTAGGCTGTGGGGTAACCCTGGAAACCGTCGAATTCTCAACCCGAAAACCTAAGGTCTGGTATTCAAAAGTATTCTGGGGACAGTTCCAAAAGCTTAAAGAACTGATGGTTGACTAATCCCAGACGAAATCCTCAATGTCAATTATTACAGAAATTGAAAAGAAAGAATTATCAGTAATTACCATTGCTCAATAATATTCTTTAATTTCGGGACGATAAAAATTAAATATCAAAAGATGTAAAATGTTGACAGTATTATGACCTTTTGATTTTCCCGAACGTTATTAATATGTGACATTATCAAACATATATATGAAATACATTACACAAATCATCCTTTTAGGTATCATTATTTTAATGATAAGTTGTACTAACAAAAAAAGTTCAGACGTCAAACAAATTGATACAGCACAAAAAAAGTTAGATACGATTTATAATATAAGCACTTCACAAGAAGATGTTATATTAAAAGAGACTAGTTCGGTAATTTGGAAATATGACGGCATGGAAGATACTATTATTAGGATGCGTAATGTTTTAACAGATACTTTATCGGCAAACAATTTGATTGCTTTAATTAATAGAGAATATATCGATAAGGTCATTTTGGATTTTGTAAAAGTTTTATCAGACACAATCTTTGTCACAATAAAGGACAGTGAATACTTAACTCAACGAATGGGATCCGCAGGAGCTATGGATTATATGATCACAACAACTTTTACATTAACGGAACTAAAAGGTATCCACTATGTGAATTTTAGTTTTGATTATGGAGATCATGCATCACCAGGAACTTATAGTAGAAAGTATTATATAGATTTGATTTCCAGCAACAGAATGATAAATATAGAATGACACCACAGGAATGAAGTTTGACCTTTATCCTTTTTAGAGATACCTGTGGGGGCAAATAGCCTTCTTTTATAGGATATAAATGTCTTTATATGTACTATTTATTATAATGTCTAGGTGATTTTCTCTTGATAAGGTAATAATTCGATATTAGAAGATGAATCAGGTTGTGTTATAGTGACAACCATCACTGTCCGGTTTAAAATTCATTTGGCCTTGTATATATCAACTAAACAGTATTTTAAAGGCTGTTTCTCATTTTTCGATTTGAATTGTAAAGTAGTTTTAAAGCTTCCCAGAAGGAGTTCTGCACATAGAGAAAATCTGTTTCAAATACCTGGGAAGGATTGAATTTAATCTGATAAGCAGTTTTGAAAACCCAGGGTTCAATTGTCCTTCTCAAGAGAGCTCTGCCTTATATTTCGTTGATTAACAGATATATAATGACTACCCTTAAATCTACTTAAAAATAATATCCCCCTTCCCCAAAATTTCTTTCAAGGCTCTCGGAATACCTTCCGTTTAAAACCTTGCTTATACTGAGCTGTACGTCATAGGTTTATAAGCACTATTTACACCCACGCTGAAACTTTACTCCCTGTCAATTCAGGACACCTTACCCATGTGTTATGCCCAGCCCTCAGCTTTCGCAATGGTTCCATTTTATTGTCTATCGGAGAAACCTCCCCGCTATGTTTACCTGTTATTTCAAGGCTGCAAGTACTATCCGACTTCTGAGCTGCAAGTTATCCTTTTCATCGAATTCTTCGACAGCTGATCACCTCTGAGAAGGATTTTTCTTAGAGGCGGGCCTTGTGACAAAGGTAATAAAAAATCATGTTCAACGCGCTGTAAATGTTTATTTTACAAATATTTTTCTTAACCATTTTGATTAAAAACGTTAATCGTTTTTCTATTGAACGATTAAGCTTTCCTGCTCTAATCAAAATGATTATTTTGAGCTTTTAGCCCTTCTACCTCCCCTGAAATAAGATCCACCCCCCCATTGTAAACCAACCTTCCTTACACCCCCCCTTCCTTTTTGATCCACCGGAAATTTTCTGGCCACCTCTTCAGGTGCAATATTTTAATATGTCCGTGAGAGATAAGGGTACTCCCTATCACAACCCTCCACATCACCCGAGAAATCGGGACATCCCCCGGTACTCAAAATCTAGTATTAACTTTTTAAAACCAGTGAATTATGGTAACAGTCGTGAATTATGCTCTACGGAAAACTTCCGAGGGCAGGGAATTTTATGTCCTGATTCTTCAGGGCGGATTGAGTTTGGTACAGTCCAGTCAAACTGGCAATTATTACGCAACAGTGAAGCAGGTGAGTATCCCTTCAACGTTTGATGAGGCAACTGCCAAACAGATGATCGGGGAAAAGGTGCCTGGTTCACTCCAGCGCAAGTCCTGTGATCCTTATGAGTTTACCTCCAAAACAACGGGGGAAATCATGCAGATGAACCATCGTTGGGTGTACGTTCCTGAGGGTGCTTCTGTCGAAGAGGCCATCTTTGAAGGTGAGCCGGAAGTGGTGGAACACAAATCTCAGGCTTCAAGGCCGTTGATTCTTGGAGGAATGAGGTAGTTTCTTCTGACAAGGGGCATCCTTCGGGGTGCCCTTTTGCTTTTATTCAATTTGTATATATAAACTTTTGTAAAACATGGAATTAAGACAAGCTGAACGCCGACAGGCGAAAATCAAAATGGGGCTTCAGGCTCCTAGTGGGGCAGGGAAAACCTATTCCGCTCTTCTTCTGGCTTACGGACTGATTAACGATTGGTCTAAGATTGCCGTTATAGACACAGAAAACCATTCTGCCGATTTGTATGCTCACCTGGGCAATTACAAAGTGTTGGCTTTGGAACAGCCTTTCAGTCCGGAGAGGTATATTCAGGCCATTGAGGTGTGTGAGAAGGCAGGAATGGAAGCCATCATCATTGACTCCATCTCACATGAGTGGGAAGGTGTAGGCGGCATTCTGGATATTCACGGAGCGATGATGGGCAATTCTTTTACCAACTGGGCAAAGGTAACACCACGTCATAATGCTTTTGTTCAGAAATTACTGCAATCCTCAAGCCACATTATTGCCACCATCCGCTCAAAGCAGGATTATGTGCTGTCAGAGAAGAACGGGAAGATGGTACCTGAAAAGATCGGCTTAAAGGGTGTCACCAGGGAAGGTTTGGATTATGAATTTACCATTGTCCTGGAGCTTGATTTGAAACATCAGGCAACAGCCACAAAAGACCGTACGCAATTATTTATGGACAAACCATCTTTCATCATCACTCCCGATACCGGCAAAACCATCAAGGCTTGGTGTGAGTCAGGAGCAGCACCTACACCTGCAGCAACCTCCGTGGAGGAATTAAAGGATATGGTAAGGAGTACCGTCACTGTGGAAGCGCTCACAGCGTTATACAGGACATATCCTGAAACAAGCAAGCTTCTCATTCCTGAATTCAACAAACGGAAGCAGGAGATTATAAACAGCAGAATTGTAACCACGCAAAATTTCAGCCCCAATGGAAATGACACTAAGAACGGTTAGCCAACCAGCCAGAGTTCCAGACATCAGGGAACAAGAAACAGTGCTGGAAGCAGAGGTTATTGAATCCACGCCACTACAGCCCAAGGTGGAAAAACGAAAAACATTCATTGAAGCTAATACTGAAGAGGTCACCCTTACTCACCTGCAAAAGGACTGTGTGATTCCTACCTTCCGTGATAACGAGAAGACCATTTCTCATTTTGAATTCGTCGATGCACTGAACTTTTGTGTCAGGCAGAACTTCAGGTCAGAGACCATCCTGGCTCCTGAAATCAGGGTGAGCCACCAGATCAACGGGAGGATACCTTCTGCATTAAACAAGAAAGTGAGCGATCTGGAGGAGTGGGAGAAGACCAGGTATTACGAGAGGATGATGTTTGCCATTGAAGTGCCTTCAATTACCGAAGAAGTGAACGGCAATCAGCTAAACCTTACCATCGGAGGGGTGAGAGCATTGAATCATGAATCCTTGTTCAGCAAGAAGAGCATCGAGAAATTTAAGGTCTTTGTTGGCTTCAAAAATCTGGTTTGCACCAATCTCCTTGTCAGTACCGACGGAATAGCCCTTGAAATCCGTGTGAGCAGCCTTCAAGACCTGATAAAAAAGGTATTTGAGCTGTTGGGTGGCTACAACCTGAGAATGCACCTGGAGACAATGAGAGCCTTTGGCAACTACCGTCTGACAGAGCATCAGTTTGCCCAGTTAATCGGGAGGGCAAGGCTTTATCAATACCTTCCGCCTGCCCAGAAGAAAGCGATAACACCCCTGAATTTCAACGATGGGCAGTTCAACGCGATTGCCAGGGATTATTACATGGACAAGAGTTTCTGCAGGGATCAAAATGGTGACATCAACCTCTGGAAACTGTACGGATTGTTCACAGGGGCCAATAAGAGCTCGTATATTGATACATTCCTTGACAGGTCAGTAAATGCCTTCTCCTTTACAGAGGGGCTCCTGCAGGCCTTAGAACATAACAGCAATTTAAGCTGGTTTTTGAGTTGAAGAAAGGGGCAGGATGAAAGGTTATACTGGATTCCTGCCCCAACTCACATTTAATAATTTGGTACATGTCAGAAAAAAACCGACAATACATCCTGGAACTATTCAAAATCGTCAGTCCGACAAGCATCCTGGTAGTGAATCAGTACGGCAAGGTGAAAAGGCTGCATTGCCCATTCAGGGTGATTGCCCTGGTAACTATCTTTCCCGACATTATTGAAGGGCAATTCTATATGGTGGATTTCGTGAAGATGACTTTGGTGGAATTAAAGGAGGTTTTCATCATCGGGGGAAAGGGGTATTTGATCTGCTATTTCCGGATAATGTGACACCTGGTCAGTCTGTTTGGCCGTAAAAGGCACTCATGATAAATCCTCCACATCCAGGAAAATCCTTCAAATCCCTTGTAAACATTGACATTGGACGTAAGGGCGCAGGAATAGTGAAAACTCTTTTGTGTTGAAAGCAGGAATGCTTTTGTCATCTACAACGACAAGAAAGTTTTGCCATTTCCTGAATCCATACGCCCTAACCCACTGCTGACGAGGATCTCAGAGGGTTTAGGTTGGGGGTGGTGGGTTTACCTTTTCAGAACACTACTCAATTCACAGTATCGACCAAATCAATGAGCTTGACTTCCAGCGCGACACTAATTTTATACAAGGTGGAAATGGTAAAGTTTGTTCTTCCAGCCTCAATTCTCGAAATATTGGACTTTTCAATATTACAGGCAGCAGCCAGATCCTGTTGTGTAATGCCCTTACTTTCCCGGATTTCTCTGATTCTTTCACCAATAATTTTCTGAAGCTGAATATTTTTCATCAGTTATCATTTCTGACAACTAATTTTTTTGTTTATATTTGAAAAGCGGTTATCATATATGATAACATCTATTTGAAAATGAAAACCTTAAAACATCTCTTTTAGGGGTCTGACAGCACATTTATTAACCTTAAACCACAAACTATGAAAGAAACCGACAGTTCCTGATACCCAGAGGGAATAAACCATTTTGATTTTCAGTGGAGCCAGTTACCACAATAAAAAACGGGGCAAATTCCGAAAAGCCTCATGAGTAGGAAATAAATAACCACAAACATGAAGAAAGTATTAATCACCTCAATGTTAATCATCTTTACGTCTGCATTGTGTTTCTCCCAGGATTTAATCACAAAGAAAAGTGGAGAAGATATTCAGGCGAAGATCCTGGAAGTCGGACAGACTGAAATAAAGTACAAGAAAACCGACAATCTCACAGGTCCCACATTTTCTATTTCAAAATCGGATGTCATAATGATTAGGTATGAAAATGGAACGAAAGATGTCTTTGTAGAAGAAAAAACAAAAGCTGCGAACCTTCCAGCCTTTTCAGTAGAGAATTACTTGCGGCAGGGTCAAATGGATGCCAAGAGATATTACAAAGGTTATAAACCTGCAGCGACAGGTACCTTAGTGAGCAGTTTGCTAATCCCGATAGTTGGGCTAGTGCCGGCTATTATATGTTCAACAAATGAGCCTGAAGAAATCAACCTAAACTATCCAAACCCTGAATTGATGAAAAATCCGGAATATTCCACCGGTTATACTCAACAAGCACACAAAATTAAATCTAGAAAGGTTTGGACGAACTGGGGAATTGGCCTAGGGGTAAATGTAGCGGCTTTGCTTATACTAAGTGCTGCAAGCGATTAAAAATAAATAAATTCATTATGGGAGCAGTGTATCCAATTGCACTGCTTCCTTGTTTATTCTTTTGATAATAGAGACCATATACTCTTGAACGAATGAAACGAATGAAAAATTTCTGGTTACTGTTATCCTCCTTTTTCATTCTTGCGTACAGCTTTAATGGGTATGCAGATGGAAGGGAACACGAAAACTCAGCAAGTAATTTCGAGACCATCTATGCTTACGAATCTTGTATTAATATTCCCAACACACAAATCGTTTATGTTTGTACAGGACAATATGCTTACGCTTACCACAGTCGTTCAGATTGTCCAGGTTTAGGGAATTGTAAAGGTGAAATCCGTTATACAGATCAATATTCGGCAGAAAACAGACTTGGAAGGGTCCCTTGCTGCAGATGCTGGTCAAATGTAGCAGGTAGATGCAAAGATGACAATCCATATTATTCACCGCCCACACAATTTAATCCATATGTTCCGCAGATTCCGAGCGTTGCATATGATCCGTATTATATAGCAGCAAGGAACCAAAGAGAGCAGGAACAAGCTGAAGCAATTGCTACATTGGTGGTTTTAGCGGCACAAGGTATAGCATCATTAATAACACCAACTCCTGAAGGAATTGCAAGAAGAGAGGAAAAACGAGAAATAAGACATGATAAACAAGAAAGTCGACGAATCAAAAAAGCAATGCGACCATACGATAAATATAAAACCAAGGGAAATACCTACACTGCCAAAAATATACTGGAATCTCATTTTACCGTAATCTATGTAGTAAACCTTCCTGGCTCAATAGATAATAAATCTTATGGGAAAAATCAGATAGCCTATTGGGCTGATAATGAAAAAGAACAAGAAGAAAAAATGGTAGAAATACCAAACGGAGTAACATTATGGACAAAGACTTTTACTGCTAAAGTTAAAACACCTCCTTATAAGCTCGGAATTCATACAATCCAGCCCATTCATGTCACAAAAAAAGGAGCAGTTATAACGAGTGTATTCATTAACTCAAAACTCTTCAAATCAGACACTACATATGTTAATGAAGATCTGGAGGTTCGTTTTAATTTATTTGAAATGCCGTTTTCATTTGATTAGTCATGGAAGAATGTGTTGATTTAGCTGATACTATTTTAAATCTTTAAAACAAATTCAATATGAATCAGTCACATATAATTTTCAAAAGTTTTCATAGTGATTTAAGAGCCTGATAAAATGGATTTAAGAAGGGTAGTGATGAATAGTAATAATCAGATGGTGATTTCAGAATTACGACAACCATTACTGACAATTTCAATTTTAATGACTTTTCTCCTATTGTTGACGCTAATGGGGAATTCGCAAACTGTTATTAAAATGAAAAGGGATGGTGGTGTATCAGTAATCCCGTGCAAAGTAAATGGGCTTAATCTGAATTTTATTTTTGATACTGGCGCAAGTAGTGTCTCTTTATCAATGACTGAAGCCTCATTTATGTTAAAAAATGATTATTTGAGTTATGATGACATTATTGATTCTCAAAAATATCTTGATGCCCAAGGGAACATATCAGAAGGGATAAGAATTAACCTTAAAGAAATCGAGATTGGGGGAAAAAAACTTTATAATGTAGAAGCATCAATAGTCAAAAACCAAATTGCACCACTTCTCTTGGGGCAATCAGCAATAAGTAAATTAGGGAAAATTCAGTTGGATTTAGAATCAAATACTCTAACAATTTTAGATGGCAAAAGGGTATATGATTATCCAGAGGAAAAGGCAGTAGCAACAAAACCAAATCTTACAGTTGGCCAGAATTATCAAGGAGGTACTATTTATTATCTTGATGAAACTGGAATTCATGGATTATTAATGCTCGATAGGAAAATCTGGGTAGCTCCGGGTAGAGCGATTGGTACCTGGAGCGAAGCGGTTAGTGCTATTCGTAATTTAGAGAACTTTTGGAGATTGCCACACAAGGATGAATTGAATCTATTGAGATTAAACAAATATGTAATGAAGCCTCCAGACGAACCGATATTTATAAAATCACATAATGGGACAATGAAACAAATCCCATGGGAAAATGATGGAATGTATTGGAGCCTTAGCTCTTGTTCCAGTAATCAAGCTTGGATTGTTGATTTCGCAAATGGGGACGCATTCTGTGAAAACAAATCAAAATGGGTTGGAATAATTGCAGTGAAATCGTTTTAAGGAAAGTTTAAAGAACAATGAATAAATCTGCATGATGATTTAAACAAAAAATAGAATACCTGCTTTGGGACATCTTTTTATAATTGATTCATCAAAGCATTATTAATATTCAGGGTATTATAGTCGGTTTGATGAGATAGTGTCATTTTCTTTCTCTTGAATACATTTACTTCTGATCAAATTGTTGAATATTGGATTAGCTTAAGCTTAATTACCGAACTTTCCTGATAGCCCTTTTGAAAGATCGTTTTCTTTTCTTAAATTTCTTTGGAATTTCAAAAGACCACCCATGAGACCTTTAATGATAATCCTTGCTTTACTCCTGGTTCCCTTTTCAATGTTGGGGAAGCCTAACACCAGTATGCCAAAGAATAATTCACATTTGAAATCTGTCAGGGAATCAAAGGTCAGGCTGGATTCAGTGATAATAACCCGAGAATCACCTGAATCTAGGGAAAAAATCCATTACCTGTACACGCCAGAAGGCTACAACACAAAATGTGTCCATTATTTCTTAATAGACTCGACCAATCAATGGGAGCAGTCATCGATTGATTCATGCACTTATGATTCAAATGGGAATCTGACTTCCTGGTTTATTGATGGTGGAAAGTACAATGGGGATAAGATGAGAGAATTCACATATGATTCTTTGGGAAATTTGTCAACAGTAATTACTTATCAAAGAGGTATATCCGAGGGATCAAAGTGGGACGGCATTTTCAAAGAGGTTTTTGTTACCGATAAATCCAAAAGCATAACTACAATTCTCAAATATAATAAGGTAATTATGGATGAATGGTACGAAGCAGAGAAATGGGACCTATACTTCTTGCCAGATGGGAGAATTGAAAAAATATTGGGATATAATTGTGGGGGAGCCTATTGTGATCATTCTGTGGATACTGTCAGATTTTCCTATGATGCAACTAAAAACATTTCCTTCATTATCGATAAAGCATTACTTGACTGGCCTACCCCTTGGGTCGAAATTTTCAAGAGTGAATACTCATATGATTTAAACTTGGAAGTAATTTATTGGATCCATTATAATGCATGGGAGGGGGATGGAATCTTGAGGCCTGACAGGAGATCAGAATTCATTATTGATTTCCCCTTTAATACCCGTGAACTAATACTACCTTATGTATTTCATGATTACTCTATTGAACGTTACTTGAGTTGGAGCCTATATTGGAATGTTCTTTTAGATTACAAAATAGATGAACGTATAAATTATTCCGGAATAGGGAGTGTATACAACCGAATTAAATATTACTATTCCAACCAAACCATAACCGGCTTTAAAGAAAACGCCCAGGGGAAAAGTGTTGTTTATCCTAACCCAGCAACAGATTTTATAAATTTCCATGTTGGTAACACTTTTGAGCCTGCTAGAATTGAAATTTATAATAACCTGGGAAAGATGGTCATGATAGACGACATTATACCCGGAAAACAAATTTCAGCGAAACACCTGCAGCGGGGATTTTACATATACAAACTAAGTTTCCAAAACAAAGTGGAGACCGGGAAGATCATACTTCAATAAATTGGCACAATAAGCCGAGTTTCTTGCCCTGAGGGTAAGAAAGAATCTCATCACAGGCAGCAATAGGCCGTATGGCTTCACTAAACGAGCGCAGGAGCCCTTTTAACATTTTATAGTATTGAGTTAAGCCCTGAATATAGATTGACTGTGGGCTCTTTGGGAGCCATTATGTTGAAGGTGGCAATCTATGAGGACTTTTTAATTGTCAATATTCTTTATGGGGATGAGAAAGATAATAGCTAAAAAACGGTGATTTTAAAACAAAGGATTTTCATTGATTCTCTTTTTCCCTTTTTCAGCACCCCATATGCTCAGAGCAATCGCAATCAAGATTGAAGCTATTAGCAATATTATCTTGGCATTTGTGCTCCAATAATTTGAAAGAAATCCTCCTGCAATCATCGCAATTGCTATACCTGCAAAAATGGGTACGAACCAAACACTTCGGGGATGATACCGGCAAATGAAATAACAGGGTGTTCCCGTTAAAATCAAAACAAATACGGATGTAATGATCATTTTAATTCCGTCAGATAAACCGGAATAATCCAAAATCATGATAGGCATTAGCAGAAATGGTGCAACTGCCGGGATCAATATGGCAAGAATAACACTTGTGAAACCCTTACCGGTTTGTTTTTCCCTATTTCCCTTGTCTATGTTTTCCATAGTCCCTGATTTTCAGATTAAATATAAGAATTCTATCACAAATATTTTTAAAACTAACACAAAAAATCATGATCAAAGATTACACAAATGGCAAATTGGCTGAAATTAAAGCCTATGCTGCAGAACACAACCTGGAAGAGAGTTATCAGAAAACTTACGCCAGGTTTGAAACCTACTCATCGAAGGGTTGTGAAGTCAACCTTTACAGCGACTTCGCACCTTTATCTCTCTATTTTGAAATCACCAGGGATGGACAGTTTGTCCTGAACGGTGGATTTATATTTCATGGATCTCATGATGGGTATGGAAATGGAGGAGCACCAACATTTTCTGTCAGCATTGACCCAGAGAAACAACCTGGATGGTCAATTCACACTTAACAACCAGCATTATGAATAAACCAGCACAATGTAAACTGCCATTTCCAAAAGATGGCAACACTATTCCGGAAGAAATGCTACCACGAATGAAGGAGGACCCAATATTCCGTGTTTCTGAAATTGGAATCTCATACAGCCCTGCTGTCAAGTCTTCAGAAAGGATTACCATCACCGGTTCTGCTGATGCAGAAAGAGTATTCCGAAGAATTTGGGGCCAGCCTATTGAGCTCAGGGAATGTTTTTATGCGCTTTTCCTGAACAGGGCAAATAAGGTGCTGGGATATTTCCTTGTTTCTGTTGGAGGCATTTCAGGCACTGTTGTGGATCCTAGGTGCGTTTATCAAGCTGCACTGAAAGCATCAGCTACGGGCATCCTATTGGCTCACAACCATCCGTCCGGGAATCCCCAGCCAAGTGATGCAGACCTGGAATTAACAAGGAAGCTGAAAGATGCAGGGAAGATCCTTGAAATTACAGTACTCGATCACCTTATTCTGATGCCTGAAGGATACACCAGTTTTGCGGATGAAGGAATGTTATAAAAAGGGAGGCTGAAGAGTCTCCCTTCTTTCTGAACTTTCAGAGGTCTTGGATTGTTTTATTTATGCTTATGAATGAAGTGTAGTTTCTTTACCTGGGGGGAGGACAGCAATGTTTCCCTCCTCTTTTTTCATCAATTCAGTTAAAATGATACTGTCCTGTTAATAATACTTGACATTAAGATAAATGTATTTCTACAAGGGAGTGCACCGCGCAACACTAGTAAAATTTGCAGCAAGTTTCATTTGGTGCAGAATAATGATGCTTAAAAAATCATTTATAAAAGGAGAACATTCTGTATTTTTTGTGCTAAGTTTGAAGAGCTATAATCATAAGTCAAATTTAACACCTTGAAGCTATGAATGATACTAAAGAAACCATCAATTTATTTCTCCAGGATTATGAAATCGCTGATAATTATCAAGGACTGATAGCCATCAAAGAACTCAGGGATTATCTTCCTCCAATGGAAGATGAATTATATACTCAGCTAAGGGATGATATTAAGGCTAATGGCATTAATGATCCAATATTATATTACAACCTAAGTGGAGGAAAGAAGTTGGTTGTGGAAGGCCATACACGGTTAAAAGCAGCCATAGAGTTGGGTATTCCCGTTGACTTAATTCCTACAAAACACGTAGAGAAGGAATACGGAAGTATAACGGGAATCCAATATTGGATGCTTAAGCACCAGATTCAGAGAAGAAACCTTTCTGCAGCACAAAAGCTATACCTTGTAATGTCACATAAGAATACAATATCTATACTTGCTACAGAGAACTTAAAAAGTGGAGGGAAAAGGGAAAAAGGTATCAAACCAGTTGATACAGCAGTTGAAATAGCTAACCTGGCAGGTGTTTCCAGAGAAACAGCAAAAAGATATATGAAAGTATATGAAAAAGGGTCTCCTGAACTTTTAAATGAGGTGAATGATGGGAAAAAATCAATTTTTAATGCCTCCAATATGATTAGGACCATAAAAGAAAAACCTCAGAGCCCTGAACAACCACATACGATAGTTGAAGATTATGATATAGGAATTGAAATGCTCAAAGAAGGAAGAATCAAATCACTGGTCACATTAAAGGCTGAAGACACAATCAAAACATTCATGCCTTATCAACAGAAAAGTTTTGGATTCTATATTCTTAAAGATTGAGCCTTTGCTCAATTGATCAAAGGCTGATAGAGTGATACGAAAAGAGTATTCCTATTTTCCTGAATACACACGTTTACAGCATCGATGATATGTGGTTAACTTGAGAAACCACATAATTGATACATTTGTAGAAATGACATGAAACCTGATGACCTTAGAACAATACATTAATAGTATAAGTAACCGATACAAGCTGGGGAATTCCACCGAACATTCCTTTAGGGGCGATTTACAGCAGCTAATCGAAAGCCTGGATCCGGGAATCAAGGCAACCAATGAACCCAAGAGACAGCAGTGTGGAGCACCTGATTACATCATCACCCGTAAGGAAATTCCCCTGGGCTTTATTGAAGCAAAAGACATTGGGGCTGACCTGGACAATAAACTCTATAAGGAGCAATTTGACCGTTACCGTCAATCTTTGGATAACCTGATCATCACCGACTATCTCACATTCCGCCTTTACAGGGACAACATTTTTGTATCTTCCATCACCATCGGCAAGGTTCATGGCAACAAAATCATTGGTATTCCTGAACATTACGATGAATTTACCCAGCTAATAAGGGAATTTTGTACATGGTCAGGACAAACCATTAAATCAGCGGCGAAGCTTTCAAAAATGATGGCAGCAAAAGCAAGGCTTTTGGCCAGCGTGATAGAAAAGGCTCTCACCCCATCAGAAAATGGAAGTATGGTTCAGGAACCAGGGGACATCACCCTGGCGGACCAATACAATTCCTTCAAACAGATTTTAATCCATGATATCAGCGTAAAGTCCTTTGCAGATATTTATGCTCAGACGATTGCTTATGGCATGTTTGCCGCAAGGTTGAATGATCCAAGCTTGGTAGATTTCTCAAGACAGGAAGCTGCTGAACTGATCCCCAGATCAAATCCCTTCCTGAGAAAGCTGTTCCAGTACATTGCAGGTTATGACCTGGATGATCGGATAAAATGGATTGTGGATGCGCTGGCGGATGTTTTCAGGGCAACAAATGTAGCCGATCTGCTGAAGGATTTTGGCAAAGCAACCCAACAGAATGACCCCATTGTTCACTTTTATGAAACTTTCCTCTCGGAGTATGATCCTGCATTAAGAAAGAGCAGAGGGGTGTGGTATACCCCGGAACCAGTTGTGAATTTCATTGTCCGTGCAGTAGATGATATCCTGAAAGAGGAGTTTGGTCTGGCTGGGGGTTTGGCAGATACCTCCAAAATCAAGATTAAAACCCTTGTCCAGGGACAGAAGATTGAACAGGAGGTGCATAAGGTGCAAATTCTTGATCCTGCTGCTGGTACAGGGACTTTTCTGGCGGAGATAATAAAGCATGTCCACAAACAGTTTGAAGGGCAACAGGGCATCTGGAACAGCTATGTGGAAGAACATCTGATTCCCCGGCTTAATGGGTTTGAGATATTGATGGCTTCCTATGCAATGGCCCATCTGAAACTCAGTTTGTTGCTGAAAGAGACAGGTTATATCCCCAAAAAGGAACAACGCTTCAGGGTTTATCTAACCAACAGTCTGGAGGAATACCACCCCGATACGGGAACCTTGTTTGCCAATTGGCTCAGTACAGAGGCCAATGAAGCAAACCGGATTAAAAAGGATACTCCAGTGATGGTTATACTGGGGAATCCTCCTTACAGTGGAATTTCATCAAATAATGGGGAATGGATAAGTAAGCTTATTGATGATTACAAATACATTGATGGAGAATATTTTAACGAACGTAAACATTGGCTCAATGATGACTATGTAAAGTTTTTACGTTATGGCCAGCATTTTATTGAGAAGAATGGTAGCGGAGTTTTAGCGTATATTAATCCTCACGGCTTTTTAGACAATCCAACTTTTAGGGGAATGCGTTGGAATTTGATTAAAACATTCGATAAAATTTATACAATTGACTTACATGGGAATAGTAAAAAGAAAGAAAGTTCTCCCGATGGAAGTAAAGATGAAAACGTTTTTGACATAATGCAAGGTGTTGCCATTACACTCTTCATAAAAAATGGTAAGAAAAAGCATGGTGATATGAGTAGGATATTTCACTATGACTTATTTGGGAAGAGAGAAAACAAATATGAGTTTCTTTATAAAAACTCTATTGCAAATGTTGAGTATAAAGAGTTATTTCCTGAAAAACCATTTCTATTTTTAATTCCAAAGAATAAGAAAGGATCAGAAGAATATGAAAAAGGTTTCAGAGTTGATGCATTATTCACAAAGAATGTAACAGGTATTGTAACGATGGGCGATAGTTACATTATTGAAGAAAATTTAAATATCTTAAAAAAACGATTATTCGATTTTACACAGAATCAAATTACTGAAGAAAACCTTAAAAAGGAATATGGTCTTGGTAAAAATTATGCCGATTGGATATTAAGTAATAAATCCGCCATTAACATTGACGATTCAAAGTTCACAAAAATATCATATAGAATTTTTGATGATAGATTTACATACTTCGATAATAAGTTAATTTGGCGGTGGCGTTTTGATGTAATGAAACATTTCCTGGAAAGAGAGAATATTGGAATTAACTTATGTCGGCAAATAGTATCGGACACTTATACCCATATTTTTATAACAAATAAAATCGTTGATGATTCTTTTGTATCCAATAAAACAAGAGAAAGAGGTTATGTTTACCCTTTGTACCTTTATCCTGATAGAATATCTCAGCAATCCATTGGTCAGAAATCAGAAAGAGTACCAAACTTAAACGAGGATATTGTTAAACAAATAGCGGTGGCACTTAAATTGAATTTTACATTCGAAAAAGCAACACTAGAAAATACCATTTCCCCCATTGACATTCTGGATTATATATATGCTGTTCTTCATTCCCCCACCTACCGGGAGAAATATAAGGAGTTTCTGAAGATTGACTTTCCACGGGTACCTTATCCCAAAGACCAGGACACCTTTTGGAAGCTTGTAAAAATAGGAGGAGAATTGCGGCAGATTCATCTGATGGAAAGCCCTGTATTGAACAAACTCATTACAAAATTCCCTGTGACAGGAAGCAATGAGGTGGAAAAGGTCAGATTTGAAGCATACGACTATACGAATGCCATCCCAAATGAGAAAGGTGAAATTGAATACCCCGACTATTTAGGGTTGGTATACATCAACGATAAACAGTATTTTGAAAATGTCCCCACTTCTGCGTGGGAGTTTTACATCGGAGGTTACCAACCAGCACAGAAATGGTTGAAAGACCGCAAAGGCCGTATCCTGGGATTTGAAGATATTCTCCACTATCAGAAGATCATTGTAGCCCTTACCGAAACCAACAGGTTGATGAAGGAGATTGACCTGATTGAGATTGAATGATTGAACCTGGACCATTGGGATAATTCCAAACCAGCAAATGGCAGTGTTATATACCGGCAGATGGTAGCGTTTTAAAGCGGCAACCATTATCAGACAACAGATTCAGTCTAGCCGGTATAGGTGCTTTGCATAGGAGGGCGTAAAATGAACTCTGTCTAAAGAAAGATTGTTAAACTTTTTAAAGACAGAGAGACTATGGAATCAGAAGAGTACAAAGAAATGAGAGCCAAGGCTCTTGCCCAGTTACGGAGCGGGGAGTCATTGACAGGCAAAAACGGAGCTTTTGCTCCCTTGATCAAAGAGTTTATTGAGACTGCCTTGCAGGCAGAGATGGAAGCCCACCTGGATGCGGAAGAGAGGCAAAATGGCAATAAACGCAACGGGAAAGGAACCAAAACATTAAAAACGTCCACCGGGCAGGTTGAGATAGAAACTCCCCAGGACCGGAACAGTAGTTTTGAGCCCCAGATTGTCCGGAAACGGGAAACCATACTGGCCGATAACCTGGAACCCAAGATTGTGGGATTGTATGGTCTGGGGATGAGTTTCCGGGATATATCCGAGCACATCAAGGAGATGTACGATGTGGAGATATCCCACGCCACACTGAGTGAGATAACAGACCGTATCATTCCCAAGGTGAAAGAATGGCAGAACCGGGCCCTTGAATCTTTATATACGGTAGTTTGGTTAGATGCCATTCATTACAAGGTCAAAGACGGGGGTAAGGTTGTAAGCCGTGCTGTATACAATGTGCTGGCCATAAATAAGGAGGGCTTCAAGGACCTGATTGGCATGTACATCTCAGAAACAGAAGGCGCTAACTTCTGGCTAAGTGTTCTGACCGATCTTAAAGCCCGTGGGGTAAAAGATATCCTGATTGCCAGCATTGATAACCTTTCCGGCTTCTCAGAGGCGATCCTGAGCGTTTTTCCCCAGGCAGAGGTGCAATCGTGCATTATCCACCAGGTTCGCAATTCCATTAAGTATGTAGCTTCCAAGGACCAGAAGGTTTTCATGAGTGACCTGAAAAAAATCTACCAGGCTCCAAACAAGAGCCAGGCTGAAACTGAGTTGTTAAATCTGGAAGAGACCTGGGGTAAAAAATATCCGGTTGTCATTAGGTCATGGAACAATAACTGGGAAAAACTCTCCACCTATTTTCAGTATGATGATCAAATCCGCAGATTGATTTATACGACCAACGCCGTTGAAGGATTTCACCGGCAGATCCGGAAAGTTACCAAAACCAAAGGCGTCTTTCCCAATGACATGGCACTTCTGAAGCTGATATACCTGGCCACCGGCAACATCTCTAAAAAGTGGACCCAGCCTCTTCAGAATTGGGCAATTACAGTACAGCAGTTGAGTATAAAATTTGGTGACAGAATGGAAATCAGCCTTTAATCTTCAACTCTGAAAAGCAAAGGTAGACAGGCTCAGAAACCTGTCAAGGGTATATAAACGGCTCCTAAGGTCGCCGCCCTTGACAGAACCCTGATCCTGTTCAAAAAAGCTTTTAAGAGTTGAATCTTTGAGAAAAAAAGATACATTTGAAATGGAAGAAAAAAACGACCGGACAGAGTTCAATTTACAGACCCTTGCATAGCACTCTAGAGCCCAAGGACAGAACATTTATCAGTTATTCGTAAAACGAAGCAAATGGGGGTCAACATAGTCCGGAATACCATTGTACGCCCATACAACCATCAAGTATCCACAGAAATCTCTTACAATCAAGCTTCTGGTCACTTGGGCGTACACATTCCTGAAAACATATAATCGGAAAATCTACTGTGAAATGTCAAATTAAGGTATTCCACTTATTGTCATAAAAATAAACTTTCCGCAGAACATAAAACCATGTGCCCAGAACCCTCATTTTCAAGTGTTTTGATGAATTCAGGCAGGACACATGGTCTTATCTACTTCAAGCTTACCTTTACGGTACGAGTTCTATTTTTACTCCACACCAGGCTCCAATTATCTAATCATCTCCATAATGGCACTTATGCTTTTTAATCCATCTAATTTATTATCAGAAAGATAGTCAATAATAGCCTTGGCCCTTTTATACTCCGCCTCCCAAAAATCTGATTTGGTACTGTACCTGATCATCGCCGATTCATGATATTTTAATAGCATCCACCTGGCAGCCAGATAAAGAGTATTAGTGTCCTTCTGTGATAGCCCCATCCAGAATTTCCTCTTGCGGAATTCATCAATTAAATCCATGTATCTTATCAAAGCTTCGATAACAATTTTGGCTTCCGAATATGTAAGATCAATATCATGGGATCCTTTATGAAGATTATCAGCGATCCGCAAGAGCACTTCAACTTTGGCCCTGTTTTCAAAAATGAGTGACGTATCAGCATTATAACCTTCGTTGTTTACACCAACTGTTTCAGAAAATGTCAGAAATTTTGCCAACTCATTATGGGCAGGCGTGTTTTTGTTCTTTTTTAATAAGTCCTCCTCTCGGAGGGTCTTGTCAATCACCATGCAGACTGCCGCCCGGATGATGGTATTCACTTGTGAATCTTTTACTGAAATTTTAATTTTAATATCCATTTGTGTTAATTTTTAATATTTGTTGTATTTGAAAAGATAATATTCCGGATAACCCCAGCGTGATTCTCATCGACCTGGTAACCCTTAAACGAACCCCAAATGCGTAACCATTGGGTGAAAGTGCGTTGCTTAAGTTGGTATTTGAACTCGGGGTAATGTTTTAGAAAATCAAGGTACAATTCCCTCTTGTCCAACTGAACATCACGTTCAATAACTTCGTCAGCAAATGCCAAGAACTCTTCGCAAGTCGAGCTGACTAATTTGGTCAACTTGATATTGATTGGTTCCGGTTCGATCAATCCATCCTTCAGGAAAACCTGCAGGCACCAGATCATCACATTGTAAAATAAATTCCACTCCTCATCGGACCAGTCGTCAAAAAAGTTATGACCAAACTTATCACGGGGTGAATAGTTCGCGGAGTAGGTCGTTGATACTTCAAATTCCCACATCCGTCTCTTATAAGAGCTTGAATCTCCGTTAATTGCAAAATTCGTAGTTAAGGCAACCTTTGGGGCCTTTTCGTGGGGAATGAAGATATTGTCTTTGTATTTCCGCCGCTGATACAAGCCAGTGCTCATCAAAGGGAAGATAGCCTCGAAAGAAAAATCCTTCTTCAGATCATCAAAAAGCACGACGCCAGTGTCCAACTCTACACTTGAGAATTCAAACCATTCCCTGGGGTCAAATCGCTTCCCGTCTATAATGGCAAGCTTTCTTAATTTACCTATGGCAGAAATAAGTAGAGTCTTTCCACTTCCACCATTGGGATTTCCGTTTACATAAATATCCATGAGGATAATGGCTTTTGTCAGCGCCGGATCTTTAAAACGATGTAAAAGGTACCCAATCCCGGAAGCCAAACATTTTAACCTGACCTTGGACTTTTCACCATCTGAGACCACTGTAACATCCTTCAGGAATTGCATGAAGTCGCATTTCTCCATCAGTTCAGCAAAAGCTACTTCCCTGAAATCAAGGTTAATGATGCTGGATTCCCACAAATAACGGTCAAAGTCACCATAGTCTTTCAAAACGATATTATCAGCAGTAATTTCGACTATACCGTTCTTGAAAAAAAGGTAACCATATTCGCGAGTATCAGAAATGAAATCCAGATCGAGAGTCGGCAACAACATTAAATTCTTGTCGCTTAACAGATTAGTACTTTTGTGTAAAGAATCCAAAATCGGTCCGGCTTCACCTGATTCTTCAGTACATTTCAGGATGTGGTTTTTCGCCGTCTCCAATAAAAAGGTAACATTGACTTCGGAAAGTATATTGCCTCGCACCTTCAGAATCATCGGAGTACTGTTTTTCCATCGGGCAGATTCA
>Ga0208196_1001498_pt1 | contig 24633 bp, 17 predicted proteins | sample AD_JPNNA7_MetaG_FD_184443 | JGI IMG/M metagenome (GOLD analysis project Ga0208196, IMG submission 184443) | Active sludge microbial communities of municipal wastewater-treating anaerobic digesters from Japan - AD_JPNNA7_MetaG (SPAdes) (version 2) | ecosystem: Engineered > Bioreactor > Anaerobic...
ACGAGGATCTTTGTCTCCGACCAGTTGCATTGCCCGGGCGTAGAGGTTTTGCTCTGCGTAGCCCATGCTTTCCTTGAAGGCTGGTGGCACGGGTTTATTGAGAACCTTGACGCCGGAACCCGGACCTTCGTTGATTTCGATACGGTAGAGCCCCGGGTGCTCTTCACCACCACCCGGAGAGATGGTCCAGACCTGCCCTGGTTCAAGGGGGTCGCCACCAATGCTATTTTCGCTTTGCAGTTCTGGTGTCGAGACAAACTTTTCTACGCCATCGGTCCCCATCACGTAGCTGAAGTGTGTATTACGGAATTCCGCCGCGCCAATACGCTTCTGCTGCTCCTTGACACGACGTCTTGATTCCATGGCGATATGGACAGCCCACTCGATGTCCTCATCGGCAACCTCTCTTTCACCAGGATAGAGGAGCTTTAGTAATCCGCTCACGGTTTTATTGACTGCATTGGTATCGCGCCCTGACAGAGCACCACCGAAGAACACCCGGTTTTGCAGTACACTCACTCTGCTTTGATTACGAAGCTGGCTCCAGCACTCGGACAAGAAATCGCTCACCAGACCGAAGTGATTCGTCAACAGTTCTTTGCTGATTTTGGGAACATCCCAGCCAGGCAGAAAGGCATGGATTCGATCCATGAAAGCAGTATCGTCTTGCATCTCGGGTGGCAAAGGACCAAACAAGTGCCCGATACGCTGTTGATGTTCAACATCCACATCGAAGTTGCCAACTAGGACGATGCTGCCATCGGCGCGGATACTTTCCTTGCCACGGCTGAATTCACCAGACTCCATATACCCCTTCATGATGTTCACGCCATCCTTCTGGTCGAAAGAGACACCGGATACCTCGTCGAAGCAAACCACATCGTATTGGCAAACCAATCCGCGCTGGCCGGTTGCGTTGTTGACGAACATCCGGGCAACCGTGGCCTTGCCTCCAGAAATCAGATGCGCATAAGGAGAAACCTGCTGGAAAAGATGGCTCTTCCCCGTTCCTCTGGGGCCGAGTTCCACCAGGTTATAGTTACGCTCGACAAAGGGAACCATTCGCAGCATCAAGGCGTCACGTTGCCGCCGAGACAATCCGTTCGGCTCTATTCCGATGGATCGAAGCAGAAACTCCTTCCACTCGTCCGTCGTGAAGGACTTGCGGGCCTCGGCCAGGATGTCGAGCACATCGCGTTTGGATAGTTGGATTTCTCTGAGCGACTCAACACCGAAAGGTCTACCTTTGCTCTCCAGGGCAATAGCCGCATCGTAGTTCAAGCTGATTTCGGCATAAAAGCCGCCTGTCAGCATTCGCTCATGTTCATTCACCAGTTCCGGGCTAATGCGGACATCAGTCAGTCGCAGGCTCGGCAGTGTTGCGATGTAGGAGTCGGTCTTCGCATCCAGACGAGCGGTAATGAGATCGATGATTTTGACCTCGCCACTTTCCCTGGCCCGTGCTTTGAAGAGCTCTTCTTCCCCGGCCTTGACCGTTCGCGATTTGAGTTGCCGTTGAACTATCTCAAGGCCCTCATCAATCTCGTCCTGCTTGATGCTGGCGCAGTACCGGCCGAGCAGAAACTCAACCACATAGGTCGGTACCGGAAATTGGCGGCTAAATGTCCGGACCAGATCCTTCCGGACCAGGTACCCCTCTAGCGAAGAGGCCGCTTTTTTGTCGATCTGATCCATTTCAATCATGCATTACCTCCACCAATTACTGTGGCGATTTGCGCAACCAGCGATCCATTGGCATCGATCAGGACCACCGTCGCTTCACGTCCCTCCATGTCCTCGTCCTCGACGACCACGGAGGCTGTTCCGTTGTCTTTAATTGGTTTGCTGCCTACAACTAAACTGGACAATGAATTGCCAGCCTGGCTACGAATATCAAGTGATAAGCCTGAAAAGTTGCCATCAACGGCAATAGTGCAGCGCAAACCCCGCCACACCACGTCGGTAAATTCCACGGATGCGGCATCTTTCGCAGATTCGCCTCGCGTTACTATCAAATGCAGCGTCAAGCACTCTTGCAGGCTTAAGCCCCCGTGGGTGTATTCCTCGCCCTTCTTGAAACAGCTCACACCATCAGCGAGGGCAAAATACTGGTTTGGATTCCAGTACCATGGGTAAAGCCGCTCCTCGGAAGTGGCCCCAGGTTTTAATAAGGCGCATCGGCCCCACTTATTATCGGCCAAGGCGTTGGGAAGCTCGATTTTTGGCAATCCCCCGGGCAGCAAGAGCCAGCCATGGTCTGTCACAACCCGAATACGCTTCCATCCTGCTGCCAAAAGCTCCCTGATCCGGTCTGTGATTTCAACAATCATGGCATCAATGTGTTTGGCAAGCTTCCACCCACGGTCGTGGCCTTCATGGTCGATGTCACCAAACTCGCACCAAGCCATACCCTGGCCATCGCCATCAGTAGAGCGCTCAAGAATCGACCATCCTGCGTCGGTCAGTAGCTTCTTCAGATGATAGCCGCCCTTTAAAGATTGACCGGTATCTGCCACATACGGCTCAAAATCAAGGCTGCCATCCTCACCGCGAATTTTGTCTCGTACCGGGGTGACCGCCGCCTTGCCCGTTGCCGTTACACTCGGCAGTGCTGCCCAAGTAGGTTCCTCGGAAATTTCAAACCCGCATGCCTCTAAAGAGGCAAGCAAACGCTTTCCAGTATCAAAACGAAGTCCATCGACGAAGAGAACGCAGTCTCCGAAACTGAAAGGTGTTGACTTTGCCGTCAGGTAGATGCCACCCGGGTACGATGCGTCATCAACCAACTTCTGGAGATAGCGGGCTGATTCTTCCGTCCACGGCAGGTAAACAGATCGAATAGCGGTGGCCACGGCATCAAAGTCGGTAGAGCTTTCGACCTGGGCCAAAGCACGGATCACACCGTCATCGGCACGCCAGCCATGATTGCAATACCCCAGCGAAAGGTCTTCTACAGACCCCGCCGTGAGTCCGTTTTGTGTAACCTCGGCGACAATCGCCAAGTGTTCCAGTGCACAGGCCAGAGGGGCTTCATTTAGTTCAGCCCAGACCAGGGAACGCCTGCGTTCGTGCTGTTTTTCCAGCTCCTTTATTTTCACTCTCGCTTCGTGCGCAGACGCTTTGGCAAGGGCCAACAAATCATGGTGAAGGTTTTTCTCCTGGTCGTCATTCCACTGAGGCCAGCCGTCGAAAGAACCGTCTCCCGTGTACCAGAAAATGGTATTACTGGGCGGGCTACATTTTCTGATTTGTGCAGGAATGTTGGGGTAGCGCTTTGGTGCCTCGCAGTAGCGTTCCCAGACGGTATTCCACGGACCTTCACGATTCGCGAGCTTAGTGCTCCCGGCCAAAATCCCTTCGTTCTGTGGGTTGAAGGCCAGTTGGGACTTGCAGACCTCGACAAAGGCTTTCCATTCGTTGTCGCCACGACTTGCCTGGAAAGCGTCACCATGATTGAGCCATTGCAGGAGGTCGCGAATCGGGTCGCCACCTGTCAACAGGGTGTTGAAATAGTCCTTGTCCAGACGCTTGCCTTTGAGCAATGAGGCATCCTCGTCGAGAAGTCGATACAACGCGAACTGCATGGCGTTCTTGGCACTGTTATCTTGGGCGACGTCCAACCCAAGCCCGCCCTGATCGGATTTCAGATAGGCCAGGATCGTCCAGTCTTTTGCATTGATTTGGGACCAAATTACGCCCCTGTATTGCAGTTCAGCAAGCGGCTTTAGATGATCTGGGCAACTTTCGACAGCCCGCAGGTCCTGGCGGCTGACGCCAGGCAGATAAAAAATCGGCGTCCGATCCTTGGGCAGTGAAACATCTTCAACTCGACCGGCAATCACACATCGCAACCAAATTGCAGGCCCAATACGCTTTTCAGGAGCATAGTCGCCCAGAACCATGAGTTCAGGCAGTTCGGCCTGAAGAACGGGTATGACGGCCTCCCATTGACGGTCTTTATCCGGCCACAGGATACAGGCCGGGGCGATCTGAACCTCCGGGTTGAAGACGGCGGCATCACGAACTGCTTTGAGGAGATGATCAAGCACTCTCATGATTCACTTCTTTGTAATTTGAAGAGTTGAGTTACTTGTTGAACGAGCTTATCTGTCCGCAAATCGATCTGATCAACGCTCCAACTATCAGTAGAAGCCAAGTCCTCATTGAGCTTGAGTCCGTTTTTATAGCCAACAGCACGACCTTGCCGATCTACACGGTCTCGCTTTTCCTCAAAGCTCTTGTTGCCAAGCGCACTGTTGAATCCGGAAATTGTCAGGTTGCCCAATTTGTGCACATGCGTCTGTTGAATTTCCTTCGCTTTTTCCTCATCGCCATCGGCAATCATGGTTATCCAAGACTGAGGGATGTTTTCTCCTTGCGGGAAAATATGCTCGATGGTCCACACAAATTGCTTGTTTTCAGAACGCCACAGATCTATCCAGGTCTCCTTGGTCATGCTCTGCTCGGCAAGTGCGCAAAGAATAAACCGGGTTACTCCTGAGTTTTCCTCATAAATCAGACCTTCCAGCTTGCGTTTGAACGCCTCATCCGTAGCGGATACAGCCTCCAGTTGTTGTTCAATGGATTGAAGAATCGCATCAGCATGCAGCCCACTGATCTTGTCGATCACAGTCATGAACAGCCGAGTAAGATCTCGGGTTGGGGGTGTATCCGTCAAATTACGACGAACGAAGAAGCGAACAAGTAGTTCGACTATGGAGGTCAGGTGGACATTCGTAAGCTCGAGTTCATCTTTTCGTACGAGCAAATACAACATCAGCAAATAGGACGGGGCACCCTGAATCCGCTCCAAATCCTTAAGCGGTTTCTCGAGACCATTGAGCGCGTCATCCTGGTTGTGAGAAATTATCAGCGAATAGAGTCGCCCGGCAGCACCGATCTTTTGCAGGCAATCCTTCGCGTTATGGTGGATGAGCTTTTCATAGATTTGAATCAGGTTGGACCGAGTCGCCACTGGGCCCAAGGGGTCCTTTTTTTTGTCATCGTCTTTCCGGAACGGTTCGTTCAGAGAGTCCTTGAACGCATTGTAATACTGACGGAAGAAACGCTCCTGTGTGGCGTAGTCATCACCGAGGTAACCCAAGAGACGATTCCAGCGCCCAAAGTAGTGATCTACCTTGCCTGGCTCAATGGATTCCAAACGGGCCAGCAGCCTGTTCTTGATGAGGTCGATAGCCGTAAGCGGCATGCCTCGATTGTTTAACGACTCGAACAAGGTATAAGCGTCAGCATGACTCGCCACCTCAATCTTGACCAAGCATACATGGCTGACCTTGTCCAGAAATTCCATAATAGTTTCCAGGCGGCTGTTTCGGTCTTTGTCCATTCCATTTATACGGTCTTGAAAATACCGATAAGCCCGAAAGATTTTGCGGTTGCCAGCGTAGGCGGGGACATCACATTCACCGATGACTCCGATCTCTGCGAGAACAGCGCGGTAATCGGGGTTGTTATTGTTCTGAATCTGCGGGATCAGACGAATCTGATCGTCCCCTTTCTTGAGGACCAACTTTCGCTTTAAATTGATCAGCTCAACGCGACGTTCATCATCCAAATCGGTTTCATGGCTTTTTAAGGCATGGTAGACCGAGGCAAAAAGCAAAGAGAGCGTCATAAGACGCTGTTGTCCGTCAACCAGTTCAAGTTTCTGGACTGAAAGCGCGTCGGTCGACTGGTTGATGCAGATGATTGAGCCAAGGAAATAGCCGGGGTCGTTATCAAGCACATCGTCGAACAAGCTTTCCCACTGACTTTTCCCCCAGGTATATTCACGCTGGTAGCGTGGTACAACGTAGACCACGCCTGCTTCGATGTCGAAAAGCTGTGAGATTGGATAGTTATCTGCGGATTTTATCATTTCGCACCTCAAAAATGGTATTTATCACGTCTGTGACGGAAAGCTTCTTCCTATCATTCCATGGCGTGTCCTACTAACTCCACATTTCGAGAAAAGCCCCTGCAGCCTATGCTTGTTTTTGGTTTTTAATAAACAAAGGCGATTTATAGCTTTGTAGTAGAGGGTCATTCTGCGGCCTCCCTTGCGGCACGTTTCTCGGCAAGGGTTAAGTGGTGGTCATTGACGCGGTCGCCTTCTTTGCCGCCGTATTGGGGCCCCAGATGATACCAGGGGGCGGATTCCACGTCTTTGCCACGGTCTTTGTTCCAGTTGATGTTTGGCTTGTCCCGCAGGACGCCTGCACCTTTCTTGCCCACATCGGGCACACTCATAAAGGGACGGATGTTAAGACGCACACCGTCGTTGAGGTCAGGATTCCAGCCAATGGGCTGTTCTTCTATTGGTTTCCAGCGGACAAAGATGTCGCAGGGCTTTTCACCTTCAAGGATCAACTCAAGTTTTTTCTTCAGGTTTTCTGCTGCGACAAGTTTTTCCTCTGCTCCGTCAACCTGATTTGCAATATCCTGTTTCTGGCGGCTTATCCAGTCTCCCAGATAAGTGTAGATAAGCGTTTCAAGGTTTTTATAGTCGAGCTTGTGATAGTTGACAAGGGCCCCAAAGCCGTCTCGCAGGCCATCCCATATGTGCCAGATGAAGGGGCGGTGCTGGAACAGTTTGCAGTGCTGGGTGAAAAACTTCTCCCGCAGCCAGGTTTCAAGGGTCTTGCCTCCGTGATCGGAGCTTTTAAGAAGCTCGGCCAGGGTGTCGTTTGACCAGGCATCGCCGTAAGCAGCAGCAAGAAGATTCAGAAGGCGGTCACTTGCAGATGCTTCGCCACGTGCAGCTGGAATGCAGACTATGCCGTCATCATCGGCGTAACTTTGAAGGGACGTGCAGCGGTTGACCCATTCGCGCTGTTCGTCGGCCAGTTCCATATTGGCATCGAATTCGGCAGGCCAACGGTAGCCAAGAAGGCGGGCAACGGCCACTTGAAGTACAGTGTCGTCAATACGCAGCTTGCCGTGGGCTGTCCACTTTTTATCTTCATCCCATATAACGGAACCGCAGGGGTGGCCGTGGAAAATCCACTGTGTTGGGTCGTTTGTATAAGGTTCGGGCAGGCCGTGGGGGTATTTTTCTTCAGCCACTTTGGTCCAGTATTCGAGGTCGAAGGGGACTTTGACAAGAGTTGCGTTGGTTACATTAAGTTTTTGGTCAATACGGCGAACGGCTTCGTTGTATTCGGGTGATGAGCAGAAACACCAGATGGCGGGGAGGTGTGCTTTGTTTATCGGGCTAATTGGGCCTACATTGCTATCATATTTTTCACCGCCAAATAATGTTACTGGTAAATCGCGCATTTGTGATATAGCAACACCTATCTTTCCGATATTTTGATTTGTTGGCCTGCGACAAGGCATTCCTATTCCGTTATAACGCCAATCAATTATTGTTGTTCTACCACCGTAAAAAACATTTGAATTAACTGTGCTTTGATAATGTTCCCAACCATCATTTATTTTTTTTCTTTCCCAATAATTTTGACGCCAACGATTATCATCCCCTGTTTTGATTCCTTGATTTGCGATTGCATATGGCTCTAATAAGCTATTTGAAATATCAGAATCTAGCGCCACCCTCGCATCCGGATTCTCCAGTTGCTTTGCCTGCTCAACACTTTTTATTTCTGCTACTGTTAATTGTTGGGCTTTTTCTGCAGCTGTTTTTTCTTCTGATACGTCAAGGCCTCGAATTGTAGGCGAGGTATCCTGCCGTGTTTTGAAAAGGCTGGAAGTCTCTTCTATTGGGCTTATCTGGCCGTGGGTGAGGGTAAGCATAGCTACAAAAGCACCTGCGGCTGCTGCCGATTCAAAGCCCTTTTCACCAAGCCTTGCAATCATATTCCATGTGTGATTTTTAAGCAGTTTTTCTCTGAACTTGCGGTATGTTGTTAAAAACAGCCAGTTCTGGGGCAACACAATACTGTTACTGCCACCCTGCACACAAAATTCCAGACAACGGTCAAGAAATACCGTCGCCAGGTCGTTTTTACCTTCGGGATAATATTTGTCGGCAAAGTCTTGCAGCACCTTGTCCTGCTTGCCTCGGGCAAGATAAGGTACATTGGTGATCACCCAACAATACCGTTGAGATAAAATATCTGCTGCTTTTGCAATCCCTTTTGCTACAACTTCTATCTCATTTTTTACATCATCTTTTTCACCATCCATAGCTTTAGTCAGCAGAGGCCCGATTTCTTCCCTCTTCAATTCAAACAGCGATCCCTTATCCATACGGGCTTCGGGATTGATCAGACTACCGAGTACCGGTGCATCTTTAAACTGCTTATAAAGCTCTTCAAGCGCTATTCGCAAATTGGTGTTGTCACCGGCCAACGCCAGCCATTCCTCTTTCTTGGCGCTGATTGACAAACCAGAACAGGCCACATTCAATTCCGGTAGCGGGCGATAGCCGCCGGCATCGGGGTATTTCCAGGCCTCCAGCGCAAGAGCAAAGGCGGCCAGTTCCACGCAGCGTTGGTCAAGCTCCAGGCCATGGATATTTTCCCACAGCACCGCATCCACAGCTTGGCGGGCATTTAAGCCTTCCAACTCCATTCGCATCGGCACCAGCATCAGGAAAGCTGCTACCAGGAAGTGGCCGGAGCCGCAGCAGGGATCAAGGGTCTTCAGGTCGGCAAGATGTTCGGGCCAGCCGTCAAAGGTTCCGGCTGTCGGTGTCCAGGCTCCGTCTTCACGTTTGATAAAACGCAAATAATTAAATGGAACACCGGGGATGGATGCTTTTTCACGCAGTTCTTGTTCGCTGTCGGCATTTTGGAGATCGGCGTTGCCAAGCCGTCTTGCCGCCCACCAGGCTCCCAAGGAGTTGTCGAGCAAAAAGGCCACCATGTAGGGCTCGGTGAAGAGCTGGGTGACGGCGGGCAGCTCCCGTGCGCCGATCTTGACCTCGGAGGCGTTGACCTCGTCCTTCTTCTTGGCCTGCCAGAATTGGTAGGCCCAGCCGAGGCTGTCGGAGGCGGTGAAAATCTCCAGCGGCAGGTCGACCACCAGACGCTCCAGTTTCTGCTGATGCTCCGGTGGCAAGGTAAGTTTAAGAACCGGCGAATCGAGCCGGAAGATCTGCGGCAGCATGCGGGCGGCAAACCGGGCGGCCAGCTCCCAACCGGTGACCACGCCTTCATCGGCGGCGAGGTCTTCACACTCTTCAAGGGTGACTGCCACTGGATCGTCCGGATCGGGATACATCAGCAAATTGTTTTCGGCTAAAAAACGGGCAAAAAGCATGCGGTGCCAGTGCTGATAGGCCACCTCTTCGGTCAGGCGTTCCAGGGTTTGGGTTTTGCCGCCATTGAGGGAATCACCCAGCTGACGGCCGTGGACACGCAACTTGCGACGTAAATCCCGCTCCTGTTCGCTCAGGTGAGTAAAGGGCGCGCCTTCACCCACACCGAGTTGTTCCAGCGCGGCACGGGCGGCGTCCTCGGCAATATCACGCGCATCCTTGATGGTGCGTTCGAGTCGGTTTCTTAATGTTTTGTCCAGCGGCTGCATTCGTTCATTCACCTGAAGACTTCTTATCGAATTACTATCGGCCCGTTTTGCAGGGCGGCCTTGAGCTGTTGTTTCACGTCGTCGACCCAGGCATCGATCTCCTCGTCTGTTTTCAGTGTGCGACGCGGTACCTGAATGAACTGAGCTTTGGGTTCACACAGTTTGGCGGCACCACTGGCAACGTTGTCGAAGCGGACGGGCATGGCCGTCACTCGGTCGGCAAACATCGACAGAGCACAGTTGTCCAGGGTGGTCAGCACGTCGCTTGTCGACTGCACCTCCACCTTGGGTCGAGCGGACTCGTGCAGGAACTGGGCGGACATGAGCTGATAGCGCTGATCCGGTTGCAGCTGCTGCCAGTTACTATCATCCGCCAGACGTTTGAGACCCTCCGCATGGCGGGAGGCATATTCGCCATCAAGCTTGTTGAGCTCATCGCGCAACAGTTGAGTCAGGTTGGCGATTAGGGGCCCGACATGGTCGGGCTCTTCGAGTAGCTGGCGCTGCTGCTCAATGGTTTTCACCTGAGCCAGGATGACCTCGGCGTCCTGAACCCCGGAGGCATGGGCCATCAGGCGCTTCAAGATAGTCCAGTTGGGCCAGCGCTTGGCGATGCGCCCGGCGAGATCGGTCCAGCTATCGATGTTGCCGCCCAACTCATCACGACGGTTGTACAGGGCAAGCAGCTGCTCATTGCCCGCAGTAAGGCGGATTTCATCGAGGGGTGCGGTGTCCGGCCGGGCCGGTTTCGGTGCCTCGCCGCCTGCCTGGTCGGCAAGCTCCACCATTTTCTGCAGGAACTGCGGTATATAGGCCAGTTCCTCGCCCTGTTTGGCCGAGATGCCAACCTTATGCAACAGCTTACGGATCTGGATGCGTTGGGCGGTAGTGACGGTAGCTGATTCTACCTTGAACATGACCTTGCCGATAATCTTGCGTTCCAGCTTCTTGGGGTCGAAGGTTTGACCTCGCTCGTCCTGCACCCGGATCAGCCCGGCCACCAACAGCACTTGCAGGCCGCCGTCCACGGCGTCTCGCGACCATCCATAGGGTGAAGACTCGAACTGAGCGCGGATGTCCGCGCCTTTTTTACCACCAGCAATGAAGCCGAGAATAGCCTTGCACACCGGGTTTTTCGCAGGTTCGCCTTCGTCACCGACGGCTTTGAGTGCATCGGGAGCGCCTTTCTGGGCTTTTTCATAAACCTTGGGCCAGCCCACGTGGTCGGCGGTATGGAACTGCGGATAGAGCCGTTGCAGCGCGTTGCCGGAGGCTTCCAGCACCATCTCCTGCAGATCGTTACCGAGGATTTCATTGCCGCCGCCCTGAAAGACGCGGGCTCCGGAGAAGGCTTCTTCGAGCAGTTCGCGAATTTTGTGTTCGGCGGTCTGCTTGGTGGTCTCCATGGCCGCACGGGCTTCGGTACCTTCCGGGGTATTAGGTACTCCGCACTTATCCAACGTGGCACTGGCGGCCTTGTAATCGATGAGGCAGTGGCGAAGGTCATCGGCCGAACGTTTGGGGATGAACACAAAAACAGTTGGAGATTGATTGCCCGCTTGCCTTGAATCGGCCCGCACCGAGTTTTCGTCAATGCTCCAGCCGTCGCGAACCCAGACGCAAATGCGCTGATCGGCATCGGTGGGAAGCTTGGCGTCAAACACCGGGTAGATGTCGCGGATAACCTTCGAGCTACCCTGGATCAGGGAGAGTTTACGCACCATCTCGCCAAAGTGCTTGCGGATACGGTCGTCGCGTTCGGCCTCGATGCGGTGGCTTTCGCTTCCCAAGGCGGAGCGCTGACTCAAGAACTCGTCGCTCCAGGCCGCACTCTCTTCGGTCTGGATGCGATATTCATCTCTGACCTTCATCAAGAGCTCGCAATTGTCCAGTAGGCCGGGCAACTTGCTGCGCAAACTACTGCTACCACGAGAAAGGTTTTCGACTAGAAGATCGGCAACGGTATCGATAGTGGCCCGGATGCCGATCTCGTTGTTCTGGCTGCCAAGCTTGTTTATAAGGAAGACCAAGCCGCAGGCACGGGCCATTAGCTGCTCATCCGGGGTTCCTTTACTCCAGCTCATGGTTTTTTCGTGGACTTTGCGCGGCAAGATGCGCGACTGGAGCAGTTTGTCGGCAGAGTCGAAATAGAGATAGTCCGCAGGTACAATATGACCCAGGGGTTCGTCCAGGTTAGTTTGAATGACTTTATGAACCATGCTGAGCTGGTTGCGAAGCTGGCTGTCTGTTCCAGTTTGATCCAATACCCGCAGGGTGTTTTCCCAAAAACGACGGCGCACAGGCAAAATGGGATAGTCTTGGGAAAAATATGAAATGTCGCCTTCTCTGTGTCCTATGGTTGTGCCTGACAGGTGCCTGGAAATTTCGCCAAGGTTTTCTTGCATTACCTGCTCTATGGGTTTTTGCGCATTGGGTTTCTTGGCCAGGATGACCTTACGGATAACCGAATCTACGTCGGCATCGGAAAGTTCTACCCGGATGGTGAAACGACCTTCAAGCTTCTTAAGATTGCTGGTGCCGGTTACTGCTGTTTGGCCGGTTCCAATAAAGAGCAGTTTGCCGCCAAAGCTTTTGCTGCACGCCTCAACCACTTCTTGGACATCCATGGAGCGCTGGCTGTCTTCGCCGATGTATTGCTGCACCTCGTCCAGCACCACCAATGTCAGCGGAAACTTGCCGTCCTTTGTCAGGGCTTGTCGAATGGCCTTGAGCATATCATCATTGGAAACATCTTGGACGTAGGGATAGAGATTGTTCAAGGTTTCTACGCAGGAAGCAGATGATGAAAAAAGATTGGGCTTGGCGTTGACGAGGGCTTTGTGAAGACCTTCGGCCACATAAAAATTATCCAGCTCTTCGTGCCAGTTCAAACCGTTTTGTTCTATATGAGCCCGTACTTCTGCCTCGATGCCTTCACGCTTGAGCCACATAACAAAACGGGCAACAGGATACAGCCCGGGCAATCCAGCGGATTTAAAAATGATGCTGAGAAGCGCCTGTCGAACACTGCCCACGGCACCTGACCCCAAGGTGCCTGATGCGGCGTGCAAGCCGCCATACCGCTTGGACCGGGTGCTGAGTTCCTTGAAAAGGTCTCGTACCTCTTGGGGAAGTTCAGCAATGCCGCGCGCAGTAGCCCCGTCTACAAAAACCGTGTCTACCCAAAGTGCACGGAGCATTTTGACTAGATGAGATTTTCCTGATCCGTAAAAACCGCTTACCCAAACGGCGGGTTGCTGGGCCTGGTCTATATTTTTTAAGTAGGTTTCAAGAATGTGCGACATACCTTTCTCGTACTGGCCGTCACAGACAAAAGTTTCCACCTCGTACCGGAGTACTGCCAAGGCTTGGCTGGTATTCTCATCGTTGACGTTGGCAACGCCCTCGTTGACCAGTTTTCGGGTGGCCGGATCTTTTTGGTAAATATCGCGATTATTCATCTTCAACCCCTCGTTCAATATTCCCTATTTGCAGTGATCGGTACGGCGAGATAGTTCCACCCGTCATAGCCATCCAGCAGCCGGTAGTTGTTGTTTTCATAGCTGCCCGGGAAAAAGACAAGCAGCCGTCCCTTGACCATCGGGGCCAACTTGTCGACGACCTCTTTCACTTTCAGAAATCCGAAAAGCGAACCGACACCTTTAATTGCCACGACGGAATCGGGTCCAATCTCGTTCTTTTGGAGGAAGGTCTCGAATTCATCGGCGATGAATTCGAGGTATTTGGGCAGCAGGGTGGAAAGCAGGTGAGGCTTCTCAAAATAGCTCTTGGCGTACCTTTGCGAGGCGAGCCAAATGGCAAAGGTATCCGTCAGGTCGAACATGGCCCATTCGCGGCCAGCCTGTCTCGTGACAATTTCAAATTCATCGACTTTGGCCCGCAGCAAGCGCTCCTCTGTTTCGTTGTAGACACAGAAGATCACCCGCTGTGCGGCAGCGGCATCATCGCGCCACGGCACGGCGATGTATCTGCTATAAGACTGAATTAACCGCTTAATCTTGCTCACGAAGCCACTCCATTTCTTCTTTGTTGATTAGATTCGGAAATAGAACTTCGATGATGTTACCCACGCGTTTCAACACGATCCAGCCTTTTCGGGAAGCCTTTTCGGCAAGCTCAACAGCTTTGTCGAAAGTGCAATCTAGCAATTTGCAGTATTCGGTTTGAAAAAGTGACTGGCCCCGCGCCCCGGTGAGATAACCAAGTAGCAAAGCGTAGGAGGTGCTTCCGGCAGTAGGGTTGGCGCGGGAGCGCACTTTCCGGGCGCGTCCATAGAGATGGCCGGATTTGGTCCATGTCGAATTGATATTTTGCGCTGTTGATTTCAGTGTCGCCTTGCTGAAGCGGCCTGGCTCTTGGGCGTCAATAAATTCCTCAAGGGACTCACGGGTAATCGTTTCGCCTTCCGGAAATTTCAGAATGAACGGTGCGGTAGACCGGAAAATGGAGTCTCGAGCGTAAGCGCAGAGCAGCGCCAACAATGGTTGTCCATCAATGTCGCGATTCCAAAAGTAGAGAAGAGCCCGGAAAAGGGTGTTGTTACGGTCAAGGGAGTAAAGATCAACGAGATGTCGATATGTGAGCGTGCGAGTCTTACCAGAGCGCTTACCCAGGCAGTTCTCATCATTTATCGCCTGCAGGTAATCGCTCTTGTCAGCCTCGGGTCGGTCTATATAGGCCAATAAGGCCCCCAGCTCCTCAAGCATCATGGTGCGAGAAGTATGAGCGCCTCCACGTTCGAAACTGAACCCGAACCGGGATAATTGTTTATTCTTTTCCGTCATGCTCACCGCTGGTCTCACTTGCTCTGCCTTTGCGAACCCAATCGTCGATTTCGTCTTTCTTGAATTTCCAGAGACGACCGATTTTGTTGGCGGGCATGGATTTTTCGCTGATCCACTTGTATACCGTATCTCGCTTTATGCCGAGATAGGCCCCAATCTCATCTACGGATAGCCATCTGTCTTCCATCATCTTAACTCCGGGGGCTTGCCGCCATCTCAAACGGTGAAAAAGCCAAATTTTAAGGTTTGGGTGGTGTATACCCATCTTCATCAGGTTTGGTCGACTAAAACAAGTTAAAACTACGTGGCGGGCGAGAAAATGTCAAGGCAATGTTTTCCTTTTTAACCGAGTTTATACGAATGAAGCCCCTGTCCAGATCTTAGATTCGCTTGCCGGATAGACTTGGGCAAATCGGCGACCCGTTGTAAATTCAGGCAGTACAGGATTTTCTGTACACCAACGCCGCACCATAACCCGCTAGTACATGCCATACCCACCGGGCCGAAAGCCTTCCAGCCGATCCCCTGCTCCCTGCGGGCGGCGGCCAATAGATCAATACTGCTCTGGAGCAAGATCAAGTCTTCCGGCACCTCGATGGCCTGGAATCCGAGGTGGAGATAATAAAGTAGCTCTTTCCCAAAACACCTCTGAATTCCAGACGATCCAGGAGAAACAGAATCTCCGGGGCTCAAATGCCTGAAATGGACCCGTCACCTAAATGCAGTATTTGGCTGCGTCATGGCCTGGAGACCTTTAAAAATCTTTCATCTTTTTATAGGAGAAAGCGTCTCAAGAGGGCATTGTCTATATGGTGAACAAAGTCGGGCCTCGAATAGCGGCTTGGCGGTGGATAGTATCGTATAGTGTTATAGGTATGTGGTGGTCGGTGAGGGGTAGAGATGTTACCGTGCGGTCTTTTGGCAAAAAAGTCTTATTTTAGCTTTCAATATAGGGGATAGTGTAGGGGAAGTAAGTTTTCAGGCAAAAATAAAGAGGCTAGAATAACTCCTAACCTCTTGAATTTATTTTGGTAGCGGGGAGAGGATTTGAACCTCTGACCTTTGGGTTATGAGCCCAACGAGCTACCAAACTGCTCCACCCCGCGACATCATGTGCCAAATCATTGGCCTTTAAACCACCACCATGTGTGTTTGTCAAGGAGTTATTTGGATAAACCCCGTCCGGGCGGCTAGAAAATGAAAACAGCGGCGGCGACGACGGTTGTATACCAGTTGTTCTTGACAATGGTCGACTGGGTGATGTTGCGGGTCGTGACGATCTTCCCGCTGATTTTGAATATTTCCTTCTTTTCATCCCAGCTTTCATCGATATCGAAATCAATACCAAGCGTGGAAGCGAGCATGGCGGCAGCCAGGTCTTCGGCATAGTCGCCTGTTTCCCTTTCGTTGAGCCCGAATGCGTGGTGCTCGCTGATGTAACCGTAGGCCTGCTTGTCGGCCGGGATAGCCAGGCCCACGGAAGCGGAAAGCAGACGTCTGGGCTCGTTACTGCAGCAACGGCTCATCACGCAGTAGGTAATCGTCCCCGGATGTAATTCCTTGATTCCCTGCGCTTTGGAAATCAGTTTGCAGCCAGGCGGGAAAATGCTCGATACCTGTACCAGATTGCATTTTTCAATTCCCGCATCACGCAGCGCCAGCTCAAACGAATGAAGTTCTTCTTTGTGGCTGCCCACCCCTTTGGTCAAAAATATTTTTTGAGGTACATTTGAATTCAATTTAATTTATCTCCATTTCATTTATTTAACGCTTGAGCGTCTATTTGGTTATGTATCCCATCAGGCGATAGGCCAGTTTGGCCGCCATAAAATCCGGGGCGACCATTCCCGGCAGTGGCGCCAGCTCCACCACATCAAAGCCGCGCACATTACAGCGGCCGGCCGCCGTTTTGAGCAACTTCAATACATCGCGCCAGTACAGTCCGCCCGGCTCAGGCGTTCCTGTGGCGGGCATAACTGAAGGGTCAAATACATCCAAGTCAATCGTGATGTACAGATCTCCTCCGAGATCTTGGCAAATTTCTTCCACCCAGTCGGGGTGGTCGAAGATATAATCCGCCCCATATGACTTTACCCGGCTCGTCGGGAGAAATTCTCCTTCCTCCACGCTCATGCTGCGGATGCCCGCTTGCACCAGTGTGCAAAATTCAGCTATCCGCCTGGCAACGCAGGCATGGCTGAAGGGAGATCCCTGATACGAGTCGCGCAGATCGGCATGAGCATCGAGCTGTAATACGGTCAGTTGCGGATATTTTTCCGCAACCGCCTGCACCGCACCCAGTGTGATACTGTGCTCGCCGCCCAACATCACCGGAATTTTATTTTGAGCGACAATGCGGCTTATTTTTTTCCGGACGGCGGAAATGGTCTGCTTTGGACCGCGGGCATCCGCCTCCACCGGAGATGTTGTGTGAATACCGGCCAGATATGTTTCTTTTTTCAGCTCCTCGTCGTAGAGTTCCATATTACCGGACGCCTCGATGATTGCCGCCGGTCCCCGGCGGCTGCCCGGCTGGTAGGTGGAGGTCAGATCATAAGGAACCGGCACGACGACAAAGCGTGCCTCGCGCATTGAATATTCTGGATAAATTCCACCAAAATTCATATCTCTGAACCTGCCTTCCTTAAACTCGTGCAACAGGCTTTGCGCGCCGTTTTCACAAATTTCTTTTTATTAAAATCGAGGGTTTCTAGCATAAACAAACGGTCATGTCCAGCACTTCGTCAATGCAAAATACCCGGCCGTATGGGGGAGGAATTTTCAGCCCTGCCCTTTGTAGCAGCTCATGTAAAAGCGACGGTTTTCGTAGTAAACAAATGAGTGATATCTGATCCAATCGCCCAGGGCGATGAATGTTTTTTTCCTCCCCCCTGCATCAAAGTATCGCAGGAGCGGCTTGTGGCAATGTCCCATAATAACCGCGTCATAGTCTCCGGAGAGCTTTTCGATGGCGAAAGTTTGCATTTTTTCCACCAGATAATCACTTTGCCCGTCGTTGAGCCGTTTACTTGCCCTGGAGGTTGCATTTGCCAGAAACCAGCGCATACGATCGGGGATCATCCGCTGTGCATGGTAAAAAGCTCTGCTGCGCAAAATTTTACGAAACAGCAAGTAGGACCGATCGGAGGAATCGACCGTATCTCCGTGGGAGATGAGCATCCTAAGACGGTCGAGTTCTATTGTCGCCCATTGTTCATACACATTCATTCCCAGGATATCCTGGAAATATTCTTTCATGAAAAAGTCGTGATTGCCTTCACAAAAATGTATGCTGACGCCTGATTTACTGATTTCAATCAGTTTGTTGATCACGGGCTGGAATTCGGGATAAATTCTGTCGGGCGTGCAAAACCAGAAATCGAAAAAATCTCCCAGTATGAAAAGGTGCTCGATTGCCGTTTGTCCCTGACCTGCCGCTTCGTCGTTGACCAGCGAGCGCACTTTACCGTCGAGCAGCTTGGAAAAAAACTCCATGATTAATGTGTAGCGCTCGTCCGCGGTATGCTTCAAATGAACATCCGATAGAAAAACCGCTTTCATATTTCCATCTGCATAAAGTGTTTTTTCTCTTTGAACCACTCAAAGTCCGACAGACAATGCTGCATTTTGCCGCTGCTGTCAAATGGAATTCACTATTTGATTCTTGTTTTGTACCGTGATTTTTGCTATTTTCACCCATGCCGCCATAACAGGATGATGAAAATGAAAAAAACGCAAAACAAAAAACCAAATAACAGTCGGTCCGCCCTGAAGCGCGCCAGGGAAGTTCTCAGGATAGAGGCACAAAGCATTTTAAATCTGATTGATAAAGTCGATGGAAATTTCAGCCGGGCGGTTGATCTGATATATGGCTGTAAAGGAAGGGTCATTGTCACCGGAATCGGCAAGTCCGGTCTGATCGGACATAAAATCGCCGCCACAATGACGAGCACCGGAACACAGGCTCTTTTCCTCCATCCGGTGGAAGGCATCCACGGCGATCTGGGCATTGTCTCACGGGAAGATGTTCTCCTGGCGATTTCCAACAGTGGTGAAACCAGGGAACTGGCGCCGATCATCAGCTCGGTGAAGCACATCGGCGCCCCGATTATCGCCTTCACGGGTGTGACCGGCTCTTCACTGGCCAAAAACAGCGACATCGTCATTGACGTATCCGTAGAGAAAGAGGCCTGCCCTTTTGGTCTGGCACCGACATCCAGCTCCACTGCAGCCCTGGCCATGGGCGACGCACTGGCGATTGCGCTGATCGACAAACGTAAATTTCGTGAAAAGGACTTCTACAAATTTCATCCAGGCGGCTCGCTCGGCGCAAGACTGAGGGCAACCGTTCGTGACGCCATGGTGGTCGGCGAGCGTATCCCGCACGTTTTTACAGGAACATCTGCACAAAAGGCCATCGAAGAGATAAACCGCATGAATGTCGGATTTGTCATGGTCATCGACAAAAAAAAGCATCTGTTGGGAATTCTTACCGACGGCGATGTCCGGCGACATATCGGCAAGGGCCTCTCCTTTGAAGGGCAAACCGTCGATGAAGTCATGACGGCCAATCCCAAAACCATTCACGAAGGGGCATCGCTTGCAGAAACAGTGGAGTTCATGCAAAAAATTGAAATAACATCGCTGGCAGTGGTAAGCGAAAAGAAAGTTCTCAAGGGATACGTCCACCTGCACGACATTTTCGGCAGAGGCGGGTCGGTCAACATTTCCCTCAATTATTAAAACAAGGAGGCGGCATATGGCTCTTTATGAATTTGACGGCAAACGTCCACAGGTTCCGTCCGATTCCTTTGTCCATCCCCAGGCAGTCCTTATCGGTGATGTCCGGATCGGACACGAATGCCTTATTGCACCGGGCGCCTGCATCAGAGCGGATTTCGGGCCGGTGATTTTGGGAGACAGAACCAGCGTTCAGGATAACGCGGTCATTCATGTCTATCCCGGCTCCCGGGTCACGATCGGCAATGACGTGACCATAGCGCACGGCGCCATATTGCATGATGTACATCTCAAAGACAGATGCACTATCGGTATGGGCGCAGTTTTGTTATTCAATGTAATTTGTGAAGAGGATGTCCTGGTTTCGGTGGGCTCAGTGGTGCGCAAAGACATGCATGTTCCGGCCGGCAAGATTGTGGCGGGCAACCCTGCCGTGATCACCAGAGACCTGACGGAAAAGGACAAAGCCGCCGCCCGTAACGGCATTGAAGCCTACCGCTATTTATGCCGGACTTATCTGGCGACAATGAAAACCATCGATTAGGTAGGAGGCGGGGTCACCCCCGCCGTCCTCCCACACCACCGGACATGCGGTTCCGCATCCGGCGGTTCATGAAACGCACTGGAGACGTGAACCTGTCTCCGCTTTCGTCCGCCAATGGGTCGTCACGTTGGTCTCGACACCAGTCAAGGCCATGCCAGCGTTCCGCGCCAGTCTCTCCTTGTTGGCCCCCACTTGCTGTGGTGCTTCTGTCTTCGTTGACTGTCCGTGTGATCCCATAGCCTACTTGCGGCTTTCAATGTTCGGCCCTTCAGCCCAGGTTGGCGCCTACTATGGCCTCTGCTGACTTCCGGCACTCCATCCCACGACCTCTCGACCGTGGTAGCACAATTCGGCAGACTGCCGGATCTCCCCGGGTATGACGCACAGACCTTCACGCTTATACCTGTCGGATCTACGTTACAGCGTTCCGTGCAAGTACCGGGCTTTGACGATAATTGCCGCCTTACCCAGCTGTAACGCCTCGTATCCGCTTCCTGTTCGTCAGGCCAGCGCTTTGCCTTCGGCTTCCTCCAGATTCGCAGTTGCCCGCGACACCCTTGCTGTTTAGCTAACTCTTCCCCTTGCCGGGTGAGTAGTGGACTTGCACCACCAAGTCTGTGCGCCCTGCCGGGCGCACAATAAAAAAAGACGGGCAGCAGGACTGCCCGTCTCCTTATTAACATGGTAGGCGGTGCTGGGATTGAACCAGCGACTTCTACCGTGTGAAGGTAGCACTCTCCCGCTGAGTTAACCGCCCAAGTGCCGCAACCTATAGCCTAAAGATTTTCACATTTCAAGTAAAAAACAAAATCTTCCCCCGGTTCCAAAACAGAGTTTTCACGTGGCGCCGGTGGAATATTTTAAATGATCTGCCGGTTGATACAGCTGTGCGATGTATATTTACGGCGCAAATGAGCACATGACCTATCCTCCGGGTAAAGTTAAGCTTGTGGCCGGTGGCGTAGGATTATTCCAGAGTGGAATTCATCACGGCTCTTGTTTTATCCATCAGGTCCGTGATTGTCTCTTCAGTGTAATTTTTAACTGATACCGGCTTGTGAATGGTCATGGTGACCCCGCCCGGTCTTAAATCGATACTGCCCTTCGGCAGTATTTTCCGCGTGCCGCTGATCGTAACGGGAAGAATGGGCAGACCCAGGTCAAGCGCCATTTTAAACGCGCCTTTTTTGAACGGCTTCATGACACCATCGACACTGCGTGAACCTTCCGGAAAGAAAATGACAGATGTGCCGTTGACAATTTTCTTTTTGGCCGCGTTAATGCTTTCCACCGCTTTTTGTGTATCGGAACGGTCAATAAAAATATGTCCCAACACTTTACAGGCTGGTCCAAGCACCGGTACTTTTTCCAGTTCTTTTTTCATCACCCATTTGAAATCAACACCCATCCAGCCGTAGAGCACATAGATGTCATAGAGGCTTTGGTGATTGGCAGCAATTACATAGGAAACTCCCGGTTCCATATTTTCGGTACCGCTTTTGTGCACGATCATCGGTGTAAAAAAACTGTTGAACCTCGCCCAGACGACACCGAAATAACTGCCAACACGCGGGTTTACTAAAATAGAGAAAATCATCGCGCAAATACCAAAGATCAGCGTGGACAGAAGAAGCAGAGGTAGCACAACGAGCCATTTATAGGGCTGATAAGCCACGCGCGTGACCCGAGTCTCAATTTTTTCAATAAACGTCCTGAAGTTACCGGCGATTTTTCGCCCGTCGTTCAGGTACCTCTGCCGGTATTCTTCAAAAAATTCCTTCGCCTCGTTTCCCCATCCCATGTGACACCTGCCTTTAGATGTAATTTTGCCGCCCTGGCGTTGATCATATAAGCCTAGAGCTTATCTTTCACCTCTTCCCAAAAGGATTCAACACTCTCTTTCCATCCCCTGACATATCTTTCAGAAAACACATTGAGCCAGTCCTGCGCGGTTTGTCCGGTGGCCGTCAATCGCTTTTTATACTCTTCGAATTTATGGAAAAAATATTCACCAAGATGTTCGTCCCGAGCGGGGTTTTGATGAGGAGTCCAGCAGAGTGCATACTGGATCTCACTGTAGTGAGCGGTTTTGCACCATTCCAGGCCGTCTTTTCTGCCCCACTCCGTTACGTTTAATTCATGATCAATTTTTTCTTTTCTCAGGCGTGCGACAATTGAAGTCAAATCTGCTTCATTTCTGATTTTTGATGTCAGCGCTTCTTTTTTCTGGATTATCCCAGAGACCGCAAGCTGGAAAATCCTCGAAAAATTCAACAAAGACTTCCATGATTTCATTTTTTCGTAAAGCTCGTCCGGCACGCTGATGGTAATTTTTCTAGCCATATATACCTACTTAATATTTTAATACATACTTTTACCTCGATACATACTTTATTTACACTGGGGTGTCAATACGCAAAAAACTCAAAGATATCTGCTCCTGCTGCAACCACACCTTGCTGTTCTGCTCTTTAAATTCCAAAAATTCTTCTGCATAGATTATGTATTGATTAAAAGGGAAAGGATAATATATTGCCCACAGCTGATTTTCACATACTTCGACAAAGGGGCTTTTGCAGTCAGCTGAATTAAATCAAGACAGCCCCCAAAAACGCCTGAGGGAAAAATGAAGCGCCTGATTTTTGTGTCCATCTATTTGCTATTTCTTTCCAGCCACGCCTTCGCTGGACACCCGCTGATTACCGACGATACCGATACGCAGGGCAGAGGTTCCTTACAAGTGGAAATGGGAATTTCCCACTTTTACGACAAATTCAAGGAAGATGAGCAAACAACCTTTAAAACAAAGGGGGGAGAGGCCGGACTGCAACTTACCATCGGCCTGATCGATACAGTGGATATTGTGGCAGGGCTACCTTACCAATGGTGCGACATCAAAGAAAATGATATCCATGTAGCACGCGAGAAGGGTATTTCGGATATCACTTTGGAGCTTAAGTGGCGCTTTTTTGAAAAAAACGGCTGGGCTCTGGCAATCAAGCCCGGAATCATCCTGCCTGCCGGCAACGAGAAAAAAGGCCTGGGCGCGGGGCGTGTAGGAGGCAGCTTCTTTCTTATCGGAAGCAAGGAGTTTGAACCTCTGACCTTTCATGTCAACGTGGGCTATACGCGCAACGAAAACAAGCTGGATGAAAGGATGGATCTGTGGCATTTATCCGCCGCGGCCGAGATAGAAATAATCAGAAATCTCAAACTCATGGGTGATATCGGCCTGGCACGTAATCCGGATCCCGAAAGCAACAATCATCCGGCTTTTGTTCTGGCCGGCATTTCCTACGATTTGCTTGAGTCGGTCACTATTGACGCAGGCATCAAACGAGGACTTACCGCCACGGAACCGGACTGGACCGGACTTGCGGGAATAACCGTGCACTTTTGACGCATACAAGGCATACCGGCCGCAGTGAAAAGCCTCCAGCCCGGCAAGAGCGATCGTCCATCTCCTTATCTTTTTATCTGAGCAAAAGCAGGCTAAGCGCCATCAGAGCCATGCCGGCCATCAACCCCAGAATACTGTCATGGCCTCTGCCGTAGCTCCGGCTGATGGGCAAAAGTTCATCCACACTGATATAAACCATGACACCCGCCACTGCGCCGAACATAATACCGGTCATCTGCTGCGGTACGCTTGCGGAAGCTTCACCAGCAAAAAGCAAGATCAACCCAAAGGTGAGAATCGCGCCCAAAGGCTCGGCAAGCCCGCTGGCCACAGAATATAAAAAAGCTTTCTTCCGATTACCTGTCGCGTAAAAAATCGGCACAGAAACACTGATACCCTCCGGGATATTGTGCAGCGCGACCGCTATGGCAATGGCCACACCCAGCTTCGGCTCCTGCAAGGCGGCCAAAAAAGTGACAATACCTTCGGGAAAGTTGTGAATCGTGATGGCCAGCGCCGTGAACAATCCTGTGCGCATCAGCCCCCTGTGTGCAGTTAAGCGATATCCGGTGCCTGCAGCCAGACTGTCGGCGCTTTGCGTCACGTGTGCCTCAGATGAGATCAAAGAAGCTTTCGGGTCGTGAAGCGGTGCTATTTCTTCTTCCGTATGCACCTCATGTGGGTTATCCGCCGAAGGTATAACATTGTCGATAATTGCCATCAGAATCATGCCGCCAAAAAAAGAGGCAGCCACAAGCCACCCTCCCAACACATCCCCGTAACGGTCACCCAAAAGAGCCGCGCTTTCGGGAAATATCTCGACAAAAGAAATATAGAGCATCACGCCTGCGGAAAAACCTGTCGCCACGGAAAGAAAACGGTAATCCGTCCGTTTGGCTGCAAAGGCAATGGCTGAACCGATGCCGGTAGCCATCCCGGCAAAAAGCGTCAACCCGAGGGCGAATAACAAATTACTCATCTTCCCTTTTCCTTGTATTTAAAATTTTTTATAAACGAGGCAATATTCCCTGGCTATTGCCCTTTTGCTGCCGTCTGTCGGTCGTTTAGCTTCATGAACTGCTGTGCTTACATAAAATATATGCCATTATGCATATTTTGACAAATAATTCCCTGATCCGCGCACTGATTTTTCGGTAATTGTGGATAGCCAATAGCTCATGGCTCATAGCGATCCGCTCCACGGGGCGGAGGGGTATAAGATTAGATGACTAGATGATTAGAAGTTTAGAGGATTAGAGGAATGGTGGAAAGCGATTTGCTCGTGGCTGGTAACAAATAGTTCGTAGTTCATGGTTGATGGTGGATGGGAAACGAGGATACAGGAGACAGAAGACAGAAAACAGAAGACAATTTCAAGCCGCTGCTTCCAATGTGCAAAACATCCACCCCCGGCCTGCTAAAGCAGGCCACCCCCGCGGGCGTGGGACAAGATGGATGCGCTTCGCGCTTTTCATTAAAGTGTTTTTTCACCCCTGCCGGGAGACTGTGTCGCAATCGTAAAGAAGCCATCAACATCGTCATGCCGGTGAAAACCGGCATCCAGAACATGCTGATAATACTGGATTCCGTGTCGCGCTTCGCTTGCACGGAATGACAAAAAAGTAATTAAGACACAGTCTCCCGGCGGGAGT
>Ga0208196_1001506_pt1 | contig 24512 bp, 21 predicted proteins | sample AD_JPNNA7_MetaG_FD_184443 | JGI IMG/M metagenome (GOLD analysis project Ga0208196, IMG submission 184443) | Active sludge microbial communities of municipal wastewater-treating anaerobic digesters from Japan - AD_JPNNA7_MetaG (SPAdes) (version 2) | ecosystem: Engineered > Bioreactor > Anaerobic...
GCCCAACCGGCAATGTCGTCATACCGGCGAAGGCCGGTATCCAGTGTTATCAAGTGCTATCTGGATTCCGGGCCAAGCCCGGAATGACTGGAGGAGGTATTATTCAAGGCTCTCATTTCACTTCTTTGCTAAACAGTTCCGTCTCGTTCATGATGCCGGCGGGATCGGGTGTGAATTCCGTTATATTCAGAGCCAGAAAAGAATAAGCCTGTGTGAAGAGCCTCTCCATCCCGACTTTTTTAAGTTTGCCGTGGCGTTCAAACTCTCCGTGATTGATCTGTGGAGACAGCGAATAATTGCCAAAGATCCGATTGACCAGCCACACGCGGCCATGCCCTTTTACGAAATCTACATAATCGTGTCCCGCCTGTCCTGATGGGGCGAATGCGTCATAATTACTGAACTCTATAAAACCCTGTTTGAGCAGCAGTAAGTGCTTGTACTGCGGGTAATAGTAGCAGAATATTCCGAACGAGTGTATATTGCCATGCACAAAAGCATCGTCCGGTCCCACCTTGTCTTCCAGATAAGCCAAAACCTCGGCAATCGGGCCATTACGCTGTACCTTCTTGCTGTCGATCATCTGGGGGACAAAAACAGCCAAGAGCAGACACACGGCGATGATGACGGCAATTCTGTTTTTAAATTGCAAGATTCCGAACACCCACACCAGAATATACAGCCCCAGTATACTTATAAGATAGCGAGGCATCAGTATGGGCTTGACTATGAATGAAAGGGCAAAGGCACCCGTGATTGTCATGATACACACAGCAAGGCACATGAAAAACAGCCTGCCTGAATTGTTTCTATTTTTCAGAGCATGCAATGTTCCTAGAAACAACAGAATCACGCCTAGTACACAGGCCAGGCACAACAAAACCGGGGGCAGGCTTGAGCAGAACTCATGCTGAAACGGCATAAAAATCGTGCCGAAGAGCACCCCTGCAGAGGTGGGGGGCGGTATCCAAAAATTTGCTGCGACGTCGGTCGCCTGACTAATAACCACCCAAGACCAGGGAAGATATAGCAGCGATACGACAGCGGCGCTTATGATCAGTTTGATGATCTTTTTTCTGTCTTTTATCAATAGCCATATGAAAACAAGCACGTAAACACAAAAACATTCAAGCACTACATAAACATGTGTGTACATGCCCGCAACGACTGCTGCACTGAAGATGATCCAGTCGCGAACTTTGTCCTCAGTTGCTGCAAGATAGGCGTAAAGTACCGCGGACGTGCAAAAGAAGGCGGCCCATGTGTACATTCTGGCATTGAGCGCCTGCGATACAAACGCAGGGGTCACAAAAACTAACAGGGTATATAGTAATGCCGCTTTTCCCCCCAAGATTCTTTTTACGGGACCAAAACCAAGAGCAGCCAGGGCTATAACGCCAAGCAGCGAGGGGGTGCGAAGAGAAAACTCGTTATTTCCCAATATAAGGGTGATAAACTTGCTGAAAATGAAATAGAGGGGCGCGTGTTTGTCTCCGGCCGTAATTTCCACAACATCGACGAATGAATGGCGTACCAGGGCACCGGTAAAGGCTTCATCGTACCAGAGCGTATTGTTGGTAATACCAATGAAGAGCGCAAGAGAGCCGATTACGAAAATAAGTGTCCAGATTAAATTAAATGAATGTGTTTTGGGAGTATTCGCTACAGACACTTGATGAATCATTCTGCTGATCGTTAGTAATTATCCTGTTAAGTCATAAAAATGGTTGCCGCAGTCTGGTAATTTATTTTGATTTTTGCGTCGCTGATTTTTGATCTTTCTTAGATGAAATGGTTGAGAGTTTCAAGTTGTTTTTTTGAGAGCAATTTTTGTGGATTGAGGGGCATGTTCGGGTTGGATAATTCTTTGATAAGGAGGGGTTTTAGGCTTACCGTGGTTTTTGATGGTTTTTGATTTGCTCGAAGCCGCCTTTTCCATTTTGCGTCACCTCTCCATTGTTTCGTCCATACCGTGGCAATATCGCTAGAGTCTCTTGTATAGGTAGAGATATCCGACAGAGAACCATCAATATGACGGAGTGTGCAATTTTATTCTCAATAAGTGGTGTAAATCCGTATCTGTATGTAATTATGCGTTTATTACCTTTTATTTTAATGATGACTATGATAAAGTCCTTCGAAATTTAGCAGAAAACGAGTTTCGTGAATTATTTTCAGGAGACGAGGGTGAACGTGAAGACGGACTCGAGCATGTTAGAGTTGCAAGACTATGTAACAGGAAAATCCGGCACTGACCCGATCGCTTACACATGAGCTGCGCTCATGAGCTTTTCATTCTGTCCTGAAGCCGGGAGATAAATATGAACGAGTTCATGGCAATCGATTTCGAGACTGGCAATCCTCAGAGGGTAAGTGCCTGCGCGACATGTTCGGCTAGGACCAAAAGTGATTGCTCAAAAGACGGTCCTCTGGACAGTCTTTCGCCGTGGTTTGGCTTGGATGTTCCCCATGTCAAAGATAAAGATTAGGTGTCTGCGGTAAATCGCACCGCATGTAAGGGGTTGTGCAGCGGATAATGGAGACAAAAAAGTGAGAAATGAGACAAAGTCAAAAGGCACATGGATCCATCGTTTGGCCATACGGTTGTTCACCCTCGTTCTGGCAGTGCTGATTTTTTGGTTTCTTGGGTTTCTTGTAGATGACATCCGTTCTATTGATGGCCCCGATTATGCCACCATCGAGCAGAAACACATCGACAAAGATCTCCTGGCAAAGCATGACGCCCTTGAAAAGAAGGTTGCTGATCTTACCAGGCAGATTGATAATCAGAGACAAAAACAGGAAATCGTCGCCGACAGTTCACGCAATCTGGAGCGGACGGTAAACCAGCTTATCGAACTCAAAAAACTCGGCGCCCAAAAGAGTGGCGCCTTTTCGGAAAACGATCAGGCGAACTTCTCTAGCAGCATGAAGCTGTTTTTGGCCAACCAGAAACAATACCAGGAATTGAGCCATACCATATCGGAAACGCTGGAACGCAAACAAAGACTCGTTTGGGACAAAGAGCAGGCCCAACAGGAAATCGGAAGAAAACGCGAGCAGGCGGGGGATGAATACAGTAAACTCAGTCAGAGACACCGCCTGAAGATAGCCTTGCTCCAACTGACTGTTTTATTGCCCATTCTTATAATCGCGGTGGTCGTTGTTGTAAAAAAACGTTCCAGCATATACTTCCCGTTGTTTCTTGCCCTTGGCGCGGCAACATTGGTCAAAGCTGCCCTTGTGGTGCATGAGTATTTCCCCAGCAGATACTTCAAGTATATCCTGATTGGCGGCCTCTTGATTGTGGTGGCGCGTCTGTTGATCTACTTCATTCGGGCGGTAGCCTTTCCGAAAACGCAATGGCTGGTCAGGCAGTACAGGGAGGCATACGAGCGATTTCTCTGCCCCGTATGCGAGTACCCCATACGGATCGGCCCACGTCGTTTCCTGTTCTGGAATCGTCGGACAGTGAAGAAGGTCTTCCCCCCTCATGCTGATGGATCAGATCAGGAAGAAGTATACATCTGTCCTTCCTGTGGTAGCTCACTGTTCGAAGAATGTCCGGCCTGCCATAAGGTCAGGCATGCAATGCTGCCGAATTGCGTTCACTGTGGGGCACATAAGGAAATCAAATAATGTTTCAATAACGGGCTTTTGATTACATGGCAAACAGGTGACACGTAGGCCGGACGTCAGATGGCTAAAGCCAGCCGGCGGATAAGGCATACTGCAGGTAAATCCATCTTGAGAATACGTGATGGTGATTACCTCTCCAGTATCTCCTCGAGCCCTTTGATCAGTTGTTTGATTTCATCTCTTTCCAGTTCCGTGGAAAACTTACCGCCGCCCGGATGGGCAAACGTCAGACAAACGTCCTTATCTGTCCGGGCCAGCTCCCATTTTTTACCGGCAGGAAATTTTACCGAATCGGAGATCCAGTCATCCGGTTTGAATTCCGCAATTTGTATCAGGACGCCGAAGGCATGGCGCGGGTGGATGAATATTTCCTTCCAGATACCTCCCGGGTATTCATTGTGTCCGAAAAAGGGAATGGAATGCTTTTTGAGGTGCTCCATTGCTTTGCTAAGATCAGGGACCTGAAGGGTGATATGATGGACCCCGGCGGCTTTTCTTTTCAAAAAACTGTCCAGAAAGCTGCCCTTGTCTGTAGGCGAGATTATCTCCAGACGAGATAAATCTCCCAGGGAGAAAACCTGCCAGAAGAATTTCATTGTATGGTTCGGCCCGCGCGTTCCCTCTATGGCGCCCAGAATGTCGCGAAAAAAATGTACAGCTTTTTCATGATCTCTGACAGCGATGGACACGTGATCGATTCGTGAAATCATTTCATCTCCTTTCCTTTCTCAGTGAACTTGTGCCGCAACGGTGATTGCGTCTTTTTATCGCTTTGATTCCGTCGGCCCGTCTGTGTTTATGTCGTGTTTTAAGCATGGTGTTTGTAATCATCTTGCATCTCAAGCACGTAAGTACTGCCCCGTATTTAATCACCAAAGGCACTTTAATGGAGAAGCAGGTGAGATGTCCAGAAAAAACGCTGCAAAAGAGTTCAATACGCCGCATATTCCCTGCCTTTGATTGCAGGCCATGACCGCTGTCTTTCAGGAATACTTTGATAGTCCCGGCTGAGCAAATGCATGAAAAAAATCAATTATCTGACCGAATATGCAAATGCTGAAACGACGATGCGCCGGAAAAGTTCTGCTTTTCAAGACACAAACCGGATGACCTGTGACCATTCCGGTGGGGTGTGTTTGCCTTTTTGCTCTGCTTCGCTTTGGTTTTTTATTGATAAAAAGCGGAGTTATAGATGGCTCACGTGCAGCGTAAATGTCCGTTTATCCTCCATCTACCGATTATGGCTATTATTCCGGGAAACGCCATCGAAAAAAAGCACGGCTTTTTGTATAGCTGCCTGGGCGGCCTTGAAGTGTTTATCCTGGCGGTAATGATTGCAGCAATGCTTGCCGACAGAGAGGGCATGCTTTCCGCAGCGGACCGCATTTTGCCAACAACTTTGTCCATTACTTCTTGTATCGTATTTACGCTGATGCAAATCTCTTTTCAGTCGCATGCGATAGAGACAATGTTGATGATATCGCAGATAAGCAGGAAATCCCTCAACTGGCAAAGATTCGGAAAATAAATATTCGATAAAGCCTTGCTGCCTATTGCCTAGCATTTAGATTACTTTTCTTATTGGCCTTTGATGCATGCGTGATGGTTTTTTGATAAATGTCACGCTTGACATATTTGGCCAAATCTTGTGAAACGACTTTGACAGGATGAGACGCTTAGTAATAATGGTGAGCGCGAAAGAGCCTCAGGAGGTCAGCGATGCCTGACAATAGATCTACAGTATTTATCAAGGTCTGTCCAAAATGTGGTACGAAAAACAGAATTCCACCACATAGGACAACATTGAGACCAATTTGTGGCAAATGCAGGGAATCGCTCCTTGACGATTTGTAGCAGTGGCCGATGCGCGGAATGCGGTGCAAGTTCACGAAACGAACCATTATATGTGCATCACAAAATTCCCATATCTAAAGGTGGTAATCACGCTATTGATAACCTCATGCGTTTGTGTGAAAAATGTCAGTCGTTAACTCATGGTGGTAGAGAATTTTCATATTCGTCTTCCGAAAAGATAGGATCATTCAGAAAACTAGTGAAATTGATTAACAACGCCATTAACAATAATACTTTGATACATTTCACTTACACAAGACGAGATGGACAAAAAAGTGTCCGTACAATAAGGCCGCAAGTCTTGAAGGATGTATGCGGTGCCCTATGTGTTTTCGGATATTGCTACTTAAGAGATGAAGAAAGGACATTTGCTGTAAGAAGAATGAAAAGCATTGTGACGGTCAGTGAACCCGTTAGATGTTACTATGAGTAGAACTAAAACGATTTTCGGGTAAGCAAAAGAAGACCATGACAGTGTATATATAAAAAAATGTATGTACATTTTATTCCATAGGTGTTTGACAAAATAAGAGCCACAAATGATCCCCCTCCTTTTTGTAGTAGCAGGTAATGGTCATTATCCCGCCGGATGTGGGGGTAAATGTACAAGCAAAGGTTGACTTTGGTTGCCACTGTTGTGCAAAATAGCCGCTAATGAGAGTGGAAGGGCGGCCTATGGCAGAAGATCATCGGCAAAAAGACGGGAAGTGGGTAGAAGGGGTGATCAGGGATTTTATAAACCTGCCAGATCAGAATACTATCCTGAATGCGGCCAATGACCGGGCCTGGGCTTTGCCGCTGGTGGGTTTTTTCAGCGGCGCCGATCCACTTTATCGGGAATACAAGGGAAAATATGTCGGTGATTTTCATTGGACGCCGCTTGAGGTTTTTCAGATGACTTTCCCCGAATCTTCAGTAGATTTGCCGACGGACCTTTCAGATTGCTACGCTCCCGATAAAATCCTTGACGATTTTATGAATACAACAGAGAATTACCGCGCCCGGTTTGACGAAAAAACCTGGCGCGAAAGTAATGGCAATTTAAAGCTGCCTGATCTCCCATAACTTGGTGTGCAGTGTACAAAACTCCAACCATTTTAAAAATTGTTTCAAGGAGGAGGTTATGAAAAAGGCTCTGCTGTTTTTCGCAAGCGTCGTTGTCATTATTCTTTGTGTACTTTTTGCTTATCTGGCTTTGTGGCCGGTGCCGATTGAGCCTGTGGCCTGGGACGCCCCCATGCCGCCTGGCTACGTGGGGCCGTATGAGGTCAACACGAAGCTTGCCGACCTGAAGATCATCGATCTGGGCGCGGAAGAAGGTCCGGAGCATATCGTAATCGGCAAAGACGGGAAGCTCTATACGACGGTTGCCAGCGGCAATATTCTGCGCATGAATCAGGACGGAAGCGAACAGGAAGTGTTTATCAATACAGGCGGACGCGTTCTTGGTTTTGATTTTGATGCTGAAGGGCGCATGATCGCCGCCGATGCCGTAAAAGGACTTGTGTTGATCGGCAGCGACAAGCAGGTGACCATACTTGCCGACAAGGTTGACGGAGACCCGATTCGCTACGCCGATGCAGTGGTCGTCGCAAAGAGCGGTAAAATTTATTTCAGCGACGCCACCACTCGTTTTTCACCTGCCCAATGGGGCGGCGTGTTTAATGCGAGCATTCTGGACATCATGGAGCAGTCCTGCACTGGACGGATCCTTGAGTATGACCCGACGGAAAAAGCGACACGTATCGTTGCCAAAGGGTTTTGCTTTGCCAATGGTGTGGCGTTGAGCCATGATGAAAAGTGGCTGTTTGTTGGTGAAACAGGCAGGTATCGTATTTGGAAGATTCCGGTGGATCGGCATGGTCTTGATGTAAAGGGTGATGCCGGGCCGGCCACGGTGGTTTTTGACAATCTTCCCGGCTATCCGGATAACCTGATGCGTGGCATGGATGGCAGAATCTGGGTTGGCCTGGTCAAGCCCCGCAATGCCGCGGGCGATAAAATGATGCCCAGCCCCTTTAAAAGAAAGTTGAGCCTGCGCCTGCCGCGCTCACTGTGGCCCGTGCCCAAGGCTTACAGCCATGTCTTCGCCTTTACAGAGGACGGGAAGGTGGTGGCGGATCTGCAGGATCCCCAAGGCGCCTATCCCGAGGCGACGGGTGTGACGGAAACCCCGGAGCGGCTCTACATCCAGAGTCTGCACGCCCCCGGTCTGGGCTGGCTCGCAAAGTAAAGGAGTCGGAATTAACAGCTGATTTCTGGGCCGATGCGCAGCAGTGGGGTCACAGCAATGGGGTCAGGTCATGACGGCCTGTTGCCCAAAGCACTTTTTTTATAACATTCTTTCAGCAAAACATTGAAATCCGCCTGCCGGAGACAAAGAGTCATTAAAAAATCTCTGAACAACATTATGGATATTCAAAAACGATGAGTAACCGCTGAAAAAGAGCTTTTTGATTGCTGGTAATAAGTATCCCATCGCCATGCCCCGCTCTTTCCGATAAGACAGTAGTATCATAATGTTCTGTATGGCCGATATGAGATATTCCTGAATCTGAACCCGCCAAAGTCTTCGCCAACGGGCCCGCTTAAAGCCATATCGCGTGGCACGGGCAAATGAACGCTCCATGAGATGCTGACGGGTGCGGATATCTTGCTTGGATGTTTGCGATTGCGCAGCATGGCGCATTTTATCCAACTCATCCTGACGTCGATGCCGCTTAAGTGATCTACCTGTTTTTGAGGCGGTACATTGGGTCATTAGCGAACAGTTTCGGCAAACCTTGATCGAACATTTATACTCAAAAGCATCCCGTTTCAGGTTGTAGTTCCTTTTCTTTAAACGATGTCCGGCGGGACATAGATATGTATCGGTTTCCGGATCATACCGGAACGCTTCTTCGGTAAAGATGCCTCGACGGCTTTCTCTTGCTTGCTGGCTTCTTTTCAGATCAGGAATGTGTGCGTTTATTCCCAAATCACAACAGGTAAGATAATTATCAACGGTTCCGTACTTCGTATCGGCAACCACCGTATTCGCTGTTGTCTGTGTATTGTCTTGATGCATGGCCAAAAGGGTGGAAAGAAGATGGGCTTCGTTTACTTCTCCCGGTGTGACCTCCGTGGCGGTAATAATTTCTGCTTTAGCATCGACGCTCCGGTGCGTTTTATATTGTAGCTTCGCTTTACCGGCTCCCTGGCTGGTTACGGAGGCGTCAGGATCGGTGGTGGAAACATGGTTGCGATTAGCCGCTCCTGATTTCGGTTCATGACTTTCCTCGGAATGATCTTTATCTTCCAATCGGGATTCGAGTTCGTTAAACCCCCGGACAAGATGGATTCTTAACGCCTCTTTATTGACATTGATCACAGAGTTGTTCGAAGCGTCGGCTTGGACAAGGCTGGAATCCATAAACAGCTTGGAGCCATCCACAAGGCCTGCTTCAACACACTGCCAAACAATCCTTTCAAAAAACCGCTGAAAGGCTTCTACGCCCCAACGGTTGCGTGCTTTGCTTAAAACACTATGGTTCGGGATTTCACTATCAAGATCGTAGTCTAAAAACCACAACCAGTCCAATCGCATCGGCAGGGTATTCATCAATTCCCGCTCCGATCGAACATTGTATAAAATCAAAAGCAACATCATCTTGAGTATGATCGGCGGAGGTACCGAGACGTTCCCTTTCTCACCATAGAAGCCTTTGACCTCATGATAGATAAATTCAAAATCAATGTGTTTTCGAATCTTCCTCAAAACGGAAGTATCTGGAATACGATCATCAAGATTGAATGAATGATAAAAGAGTTTCGGCTGTGCATCTGGTTGGTGACCCATCATGCAGTTTCTCTCCAAGAATATGTTGCTATTTTTATAACCGCTCTTTATAATCTTTGCAAATCTATTTGGGCAACAGGCCGATGAATTATAATGTTTCTTATGATAACAGGTTGAGCATTCGAGGATGAGGGAGTCACACATGTCCAGGCCTCTGAGAATAGAATATCCCGATGCTGTATGCAAAACCGCACTCAGAAATGCGGAAAAAGTAAGGAAAGGAGACCGTCATGCTTCAAAAATTGGAAAATGTGTATTTGGCCATCCTCAGAACAGTTGTTATTATCACGTCGGGCTTATTACTTGTTGGCGCGGTAATGTTCGGTTTCGGATCACTAAAAGGATTTGGTGATGGACCGGGCACAAATATTAAACCGCCTGAGATGACCTCAGATGCGATTATTAAAACAATAACTTCTCCAAAATCAATGTCCGATGAGCCGTTCCGTGGTCATAAGGCCGAAACTCCGGAAAAGACCACCATTGATAAAAATCAGAAATACTATGAAGCGGCGGCTGACGCTATCGTTTCCTTCGTAGAGAGAATGTCTTACGGTGTAGAGGGAGTGGACAAGGAGCGGGTTGTGGATGTGACGAAGGGCCGTGCCGAGGTTTATGAATCTGAGGAACTGGTCACGGCATATGCGAAGGGCTTCGCAAAAGCCGTTCCCAAAATACTGGCGGACAAGAAGATCGAAAGCCTGGCGAGGAACACGTCGGCAATCGATGTTGTAAATCAAGTATTGAATACATATACAAAAGAATTCAACGACAAGATAGATGCTGAGCATAAGCGAATTGCGGATGCCCGTGACGATCATCTTCAGGCGAAGGCGGATTCTGTGCGCAACCTGTCTCTTGCAGGTGCGTGTTTTGGATTGTTTTTACTTGTTGTCTTCCTTTCAGTATTCATAAAAATCGAGAGGAATCTTCGTTATCTTGAAAAGCCCAGACAGCCGGTAGCATAACAATTTGCAGCCGGCCGACGACACTGAGAGGCCGCGGCCGGCATTACATATGAACTGGTATGCAAAAAATACATCGTTAGACTATCGCCAAAGATGATCTGTTCACCATAAATCCTGTTTGTGTAATGAGTGTCGCTGAAATAAAAAATAATCACTAATGACGGGAAGTATATGACGCAGGTGATTTGCAAAAGATGGAGACGTGGTGCCGCGGCAGTAAATAGCGTTGCGGAGGTCATGGTTTGAATAAAAGTTGAAAAAGATATCGCCTAAGTCTCCGATTGCACTTTGCCTCCTGCCAGTGAGAGCTTTTCATTGGTCATCGAAGGGAGATTGCCATGAACGTCGGTCGTATAGTGAAAATTTTGATTATCATGATTTGCCTGAGCATACCGGGAGCGGCCTTTGCTGATCAAAAGTACAATCCTCATTCAGGCCAATGGGAAACGGTGGCTCCGGATTCAGAACTAAAATATAATCCCCATTCGGGAACCTGGGGTTATGCCGCCCCGAGAGCAACTCCAAAGTACAATCCGCACAGCGGCAACTGGGATATGGCCCCGCCGGACTATCAACAAAAATACAACCCGCACTCCGGTAATTGGGAAACCGCCAGCCCTGACTCGGAACTTAAATACAATCCGCACAGCGGGGACTGGCGCTATGTGCCTCCCGACGTGACACCCCAATACAATCCGCACAGCGGCCAATGGGAATATCCGCAATAGGAATACCTGATCATGATTACGTGGTCAGGACTGCGCTTCATGTAAAGTATTCTGACTAGCTTCAACTCCCTAAATCCCCTTAAAATGTCCTATTTAAAAAGGGCAACTTAAGGAAGCGGAGATTTCCTCCGACTATGACCTGCCCTTCGACAGGTTCAGGGTGAGCTTCGCGCATTATTGCCGTCCGTGCTGAGCCCTAATGCCCGTTCATGCTGAGCCTGTCGAAGCATCCTTTAGCCTTCACCCTAAGCCACGAGCTAATCGCAGCCACCATTCATCTAAACCGCCAACCCTCTAATCCACTAAACTTCTAATCATCTAATCTGCTAGCTCTCCACCTCCGCCCGCGGAGGACACGACGATTGCGCTTCGCGCTTTTATCTTATTCTCCGGTACCGGCGATCCGCATTGTCTCCGACCCGGGAGACACGAAGAGGATAAAAAGAATTAAACAAGAAACGAACCTCTTGTATCCCCCTTCGGAGACTGTGTCGTAATTACTTTTTTGTCATTCCGTGCAAGCGAAGCGCGACACGGAATCCAGTATTATCAGCATGTTCTGGATGCCGGTTTTCACCGGCATGACGATGTTGACGGTTTCTTTACGATTGCAACACAGTCTCTCGGAGGGGGCAGGGGGAGGATGAAAAGCTTAAGTTTGAGATCCCGGCGAACCACGAGCCACGAGCTATTTGCACATTATTTTCTGGATACCGGCCCCCCGATTTCGCGCGGGCAGGCCTTCGCCGGTATGACGATGTTGACGGCTTTTGACGATTGCGACACAGTCTCCTGCGGAGGAGACGAAGGGTGAGCTTCGCGCATTATTGCCGTCCGTGCTGAGCCCTAATGCCCGTTCATGCTGAGCCTGTCGAAGCATCCTTTAGCCTTCACCCTAAGCCACGAGCTAATCGCAGCCACCATTCATCTAAACCGCCAACCCTCTAATCCACTAAACTTCTAATCATCTAATCTGCTAACTCTCCACCTCCGGCCTCACGCGAGGTTTGTTTGTTACTTTGAATAAAACCCCTTTCCTTCTTTGGCCAGTTTTTCCAAAAGAGGCGCCGGCGTCCAGTACTTGGCTCCGACCAGATCCCTGTATTTCAGGATAGCCCCGTAAATATTTTTAAGTCCGACCGTGTCGGCATAGAACATCGGTCCTCCCAGATAAACCGGGAAGCCGTATCCGTAGAGCCAGACCACGTCAATATCCAAAGGCCTGGCGGCGATGCCTTCGTCGAGAATTTTTGCACCCTCGTTGATCATCGAGTAAATCGCGCGCTCTACGATTTCCTGATCGGAAATGTCGCGTCGTTTGATGCCGACCTCTTTGGAATGATTGATGATGAGCTCTTCAATCATCGGGTCGGGCGTGGCGTTGCGTTTTTCATCATATTTGTAGAAGCCCCGGCCTGTTTTCTGTCCGAAGCGACCCATTTCACAGATTTTGTCCAGAATATTATTTTTCTTTTCCCGCTCGGTCAGGGAAGCGAATTTGGCCTTGCGGTTTCGCCAGCCGACATCGAGGCCGGCCATGTCGCCCATGGCGTAGGGGCCCATCGGGAAACCGAAATCATAGATGACTTTGTCGATCTGCCAGGGAAGCGCCCCTTCTTCGAGCATGAATCCGCATTCACGTGTGCGTTTGGCAAGCATGCGGTTCCCGACAAAACCGTCGCACACCCCGACCAGAACTGGGACCTTACCGATCGTTTTGCCGATTTTCATTGCCGTGGCATAAACTTCGGGGGAGGTTTTCGCCCCACGGACATTTTCCAGAAGTCTCATCACGTTGGCCGGACTGAAAAAATGCATCCCCATCACGTCCCCGGGACGGCCGGTCACGGAGGCGATTTCGTCAATGTTGAGGTAAGAAGTATTGGAGGCAAGAATTGCGCCCCGCTTACAGATGGAATCGAGTTTGGTGAAAACTTCCTTCTTGATGGCCATGTCTTCGAAAACCGCCTCGATGACGAGATCCACGTCCTTGAGATCATCGTAGGAAAGAGTCGGCTTGATTAGCGACATCCGTTTGTCCATGGCCTCCTGCTTGAGCCTTCCTTTGGACACGGTGTTGGCGTAATTCTTTTTGATGATGCCGATGCCCTTATCGAGAAACTCCTGCTTCATATCCAGAAGCTTCACAGGTATACCGGCATTGGCAAAGCACATGGCAATCCCGCCGCCCATGGTTCCCGCACCTAAAACACCCACTGTTTTAATTTCACGCGTCGGCTGATCGGCGGGCAGACCAGGAATCCGGACGACTTCCCTTTCGGCAAAAAAGACATGGCGCTGTGCTTTAGACTGGTCGGAGGCCTGCAGCTCAAGGAAGATCTCCCTTTCTCTTTTCATTCCCTCGTCAAAGGGTAGCTCGGTGGCATTTTTAACCGCCTCGATGCATTTATACGGAGCAATAAAACCGCGGAACTTCCGGGCGTTGGCTTTGGCGAAATCCTCGAATACGGTGGGGGAATCCAGTTTTGCGCTCAATGTGGACACCTTGCGCAGTGGCAATTTCTCATCGACGACCTTTCTCGCGTAGGCCAGCGCCGCCTGTTTCAGCTCCCCCTCGACGATCTCATCGATAATTCCCATGGCCTTTGCTTTAGGTGCCGCCACCGGCGTTCCGGAGGAGATCATCTCCAGCGCAGCCTGCACTCCCGCCAGACGAGGGAGCCTCTGAGTGCCGCCGGCGCCGGGCAATAACCCCAGCTTCACTTCCGGCAGACCTACTTTGGTTGTGGCCAGTGCGATGCGGAAATGGCAGGAAAGAGGGATTTCCAGGCCGCCCCCCAGGGCCGTGCCGTGAATTGCCGCGATGACCGGTTTGGGCGAGTCTTCAATGAATTGGCACACGTCAGGCAGATGAGGTTCCATCGGCGGTTTACCGAATTCGCGGATGTCCGCACCCGCAATAAACGTGCGCCCCTCGCAGATGATGACCATGGCATCGACTCCGTCATCAGCAATGCCCTGCGCGACACCGGCCTTGATTCCGGCGCGTACCGCCTGCGATAACGCGTTTACCGGGGGGTTGTTTACGGTGATGATTCCGGTCGTGCCTTCTGTCGAAAAAGTGACGATTTCTGACATTGGATTTCTCCTTTTAGATGTAATTGTGTTTTTCTCAACACAGCCCCGCGCCATTATGGTCGTCGTTCCGGTAACAACCGCAGGCGCGAAAAGACCGCATCGACCGCTGTTTCCGCCTCCGGTAACCCCGTCGGGCGGAACTTTTGGTCTGGTCGCTCATTTGCGGCCGTTGACTCAAAGCGTTTATTCAGCAAATACCATACCATCTGATGAAGCTTGCGTCTTTGATTTTCAGATTTCGCTCCGGGACGATTATGCCGGTATTTCAGATATTTAAAAAGGCGGTGTGGCATTGTGCCTGACCGTCGTGCGGAGAGTGTCCGCCTGTTTAGGAAAGTGTATTAAATATATACAAAGGCCGGTCGTAAGTATGTATGCTTACCGGCCGATGAAATGGCGGAATTTCAGGTAAAAGAGGCGCATTCCACCCGGCCAGGCCGCAAACTGCGGCGGCGAGTTTTATTTATTTAACCCGAGGCCTGCCTTGATTTTTTCAAGCAGAGTTTTTTCTTCTTCGCTGTAAATACCGTCGGCCAATGCCAGCCGGCGGGCAATACTCAGCGCCTCGAGGCGGTCATCATGGTCTTTGATCAGCACGGATAATGCATTGAGGGCTTTATCTTCATCCGCCTGTAATATTGCCGTTTGATCGTGCATGATTTTTTTGAATTCGGCACGGCGCAGTTTACGTAACACTTTGTGGGTGCGTGAGATTTCATTGGCGATTTCAAAGTGTTTCTGCTTGAAAAAGCCCGTGGCCTTGGCGATGGCCATATAAATACGAATCAAGCCGGCCGCATGGCCCCCTTCTTCGAGCACCTGCAACCTTCTGTCATAGTCGGCCCTGTCTTCTTCGGACGTGTCTTTGGGTTCCTCAGGCAGCTCAGGCGGGAAGAAGAGCCTCAGCAGGCCACTTTGATAGAGCATCTGGAACATGGCCTCGTGGTTGAGGTCGCGCCAGTCGCGATAAATGTCGAGTACGCCGTCCATATAGGAGGAGAAATCTTTTTCCATGGCGGTAAAAGGGTTATCCGAAGCGGCCGGCTGGCGGTTCTGGCGCACGATGGAAGCGATATTTTTTACCGGCCTCATCAGAGGATTGATGTCGGCAAATGCGTACCGCTGGAGACGCAGCGGGTGCAGATAGCGTAATATTTCCGCCGACAGCTCCGTCGTCCAGAATTTTACCCAGGGGCGCGCAAAAAGCTGGTAGATGTTGTCGTTGGTCTCGGAAACCTTGTTTACCACGCTGAAATCGATTTCATCTTCCGTTCCGTCATCATAGGCCGCAATATCGTCAAAAGTCCGGGGCACGAACTCGGCCTCAAAATCGTCGCTTTTTACGTCTCCTTTAATAACCATCTCATAGAGGCCCGGCTGCAGAAACTCGATCATGTCGAAGTTGGCGATGATCTGCTTGTGCTCCTTTTTGGCGATGGAACCAGCGACGAAGATGCCCAGATGACCGATTTCTTCATGGACAATATAGACGATCACCTGTCCGTTTCTCTTGATATCCTCCACCGAGCTGTACACGCGGGGGATCCAGTTGAGCGCCTGCTGGGCCGGCGTGATATTGTCTCCCATGGAAGCAAACACAATAATCGGGCTTCGAATGTTTTTGAGGCTTATTCTCTGGCCTTCATGCAGCTCAAGGCGGCCCTTTTCCAGTTTGTTGCCGACGAAAAGGTTGCGGACGATGTAGTGGATTTCTTCGGTGGTCAGCATGAAAAAACCGCCCCACCAGCGTTCAAAGGCCAGATACCGCTGCTCTTCCGTGTCTACCTGTGAAAACACATTGTATTGTTTTGTCCACAGCGTGTTGGCCGGGTTGAGTGTTTCGAAATTATACACGAGATTGGCGCCGTCAAAAATCCCATTGCCCAGATCACTCAAAAAAGAGTTGACCCAGACCCCGCCGACAAGGCCGCCTTTGTAGCGCATCGGGTTGACGCCGGCTACCCCACTCCAATAGGAAAGAGGGGCGCCGTTGAGCACCAGTGGTCCGGCGATATCGGGGCGGTCCGCGCAGGCCAGCGCGGCAGCCCAGCCGGCCTGGCAGTTGCCCATAATCGCGGGCGCGTCTGCCTTGGGGTGCAGCTCGACTACTTTTTCAATAAACTTTTCCATGGCCAGAATGACGTCCGTCATGGTCTGGTGGGGAAACGGCTCTGTGTAGAAAATCATGAAATATACCGGGTGTCCGTGCTCCAATGCCATGCCGACTTCCGAGTCACGCTTGGAGCCGCCGATACCAGGACCGTGGCCGGCGCGCGGGTCGACAATGATAATCGGCCGTTTGGGTCTGGTCAGACGCTCTTTACTTTTGTGGCGGGTTTCCTCTCCTGCGTGAACTATATCATGGTAGCGGCGGTCGGAAATTCTCACCAGTGCGTAATTCACCGGACGGTCGAAATCCTTGGCGTTTAAGATCATTTCGTAGTTGAAGGTCAGCACAGGCGGCTGGCCGCTGCGGATATGCTTGATGTAGTCATTACCTCTTTTGCGGAGGATGTCGGTGAAAATGATCGAGCGCTGCGCCGTATCAACGAGATATTCGCCGAGCTGCTTTTGCCACTCTGGCAATTCCTGATTATTACAGGTTATGGATTGAGTATTCATCATGGCCCCCGCTTTTTTCCTTTCCCGACAAGCATTTAGGGTAACTTAACTTTGATTTGAGTGTTTGTCAAGCGGGCGCGGGGCCGCTTGCAGCGAGGAAATGATTTGTCCGGTTCGACGCACATGGGCCGCGCCCGACACCTGACGTGCCGTCAAATGTGTCGGTAAAGTTGAAGTAGTCACGCTCCGGATTGATATGGCACTGTGAGTCGTTGATGACGTGAAACGGTACTTCGGTGATGCCGTCCGCACGTTTATTGTTCCAGGCATACGCGGGCATCAAAACCTGACGGTATGGCCCGGCGGGATCATGATTCCACAATACCTCATCATGGCCGCGGCCGATCTGATCGCGGCATGGCCAGCCAGTTTCATCAGAGTTACCGTCCCAGGCTGAAAGGCCGTCGCAGGGCCGGATGGCCGCCAGCGCCGGACAGGTGATCCGGTGGGTGTCTCCATAGTACCAGACCTGCCTCGTTCCGCCGGTCAGGGTACAGGACATGGTTTTTGATGTGCCGGAGGTGCTGATGCATTCACTCCCGGCGGTAGTATTTTTTACAAGGGAGCCGACAAAATACATCGAAGCAAAAGAGGCTGATGAGTCCGTAAGAAAGGACGAGCCGTTTGCGCCTTTGTAAGAGCTTTGAAAAGCTACTCTTATTCGTCATGCCGGCGCAGGCCGGCATCCAGAAAGCATTGAAATAACTGGATTCCCGCCTTCGCGGGAATGACAATATTGTTGTTTTTATGTGGTTATGCAAACGTCTCTTTGTGTGTTCCCGAATAGTCGGCATAGCTGCGCACATTGTCCAGGGCGATGTCGAAATTGGTCCATGGTTTTTTGTCAAACACAAACGATCGTCTGGCGCGCCTGCGTGTTTTACGGGGATGTCGGCGGAATCAGGATATCGGGCGTTTTAATTTGTCAGTGCGGCAAGTCAGGCGGATGCCAGCAGGGCAGCGCCGATTGCCGCGGTAAGGCGTGGTTGGGGCGGCACCAGAACTTTCATTTTGAGCGCTTCGCTTACTGCACGTACCAGGCCTTCGTTTTGGCCTCCCCCGCCGGTGAGCGCTACATCCGGCTCCACCTTGAGTCTTTTAACCAGCATGGCGACTTTCACCGCCATGGCTCTGTGCACGCCCGCGAGAATGTCGGCCGGTTTTTCCCCCTCGGCGATCCGGGAGATTGTTTCCGATTCGGCAAAAACGGCACAGTTGGTGGAAAATTCGACAGGGTTTTCCGATTGCAGGGAAAGAGGGCCGATCTCATCGAGCGGCACCTGCAGGATGCGGGAGATGACCTGGATGAAGCGGCCGGAACCGGTGGCGCATTTTTCACTCATCAGAAAATCGGTGATGCGCCCCTCGGGCGTCATTTTCGCGGCTCTTGTGAACTGGCCGCCGATATCGATGACGGTTTTTGCGGAAGGAAAGGTGAAACGGCAGCCCCTGGCGTGGCAGGAAATGTCGGAGACCTGGCGTGCCGGATAAGGGGAGCTGTCAGCGCCCAGCCCCGTGACGACCAGACCCGAAAGATGATCAAATGTTATGCCCGCACGGGACAGAGTATCGTCCATGACGGAGGCGGCGCCTTTTTTGTAATGGCCGCCGGAGGGAATGAGGCCGGAGGCGGTTATGCGGCCGTCCTGCATAATCGCGGCCTTGATGGAAACGGAGCCTATGTCGAGGCCCGCATAGAATTTTTCATCATTCATTTTTAAGTGTCACTTCCGTTATTTTTCAGGCGCGATCCGTGGTGCGGCATCCGCAAATATTGAGACGCCACATTGCCCGGCCCGGGAGTGCCTGCCGGCGGTGTCCTGTCGGAGGCATCCTTCTGATTCGCCCGAAAGTTATGCTCCCGGTTAAAATCCCCGCCGGCATTTTATGTTAACCCTGATTTTTAAGTCAGGAGAAAAACGTCACATCCTCTTTTTTGCGCTCCTTTGCCGGCCTGACGCCACGGTCGTAAAAATCCATCCCGACCAGCGCCGCACCCAGGGCACCGGTAATGAAAGGTTCCGGCGGTGTGAGCACTTCAAAGCCGACTTTGCCTTCAATGGCCTTGAGAAGGCCGATATTTTTAGCCCCGCCGCCGGTGACGACGACTTCTTTTTCAATGCCCAGATGACGCGTCATGTTGACGACCCGGCCGGCTATGGCCTCATGGAGCCCCGCCACAATTTCCGGCACGCCCGCACCTTCGGCCAGACGCGAGGTCACTTCATGTTCGGCGAAAACGGTGCACATGTTGGATATCTGTACAAAGCCGTCGGCTCCGAGGGAGATCCCGCCCATGTCTTCGAGCCTGATGCCCAGCGTCTCGGCGATGACCTCCAGAAAGCGGCCGGTTCCCGCGGCGCATTTATCGTTCATAACGAAGTTGGCGACTTTGCCCTGTGCATCAAGTTTTATCCCCTTGGAGTCCTGGCCGCCGATGTCGATGATGATTTTAGCCTCGGGGAAGAGGGCGCGGATCCCGCGCGCGTGGCAGGTGATTTCCGTAATCTGCCTGTCGGCAAAAGGGACGTTTATGCGGCCGTAGCCGGTGGCGACAATAAAATCCAGTTCGTCCAGGGACAGGCGGGCCTCTTTTAGCGTCTCGTCCATGACCTTGAGGGCGAGGTGGCGGTGTTCGGCGCCGGTCGGCCCGATATGGGAGGCAAGTATTTTACCCTCGTCGTCCACGATCACGACTTTTGTCATCGTGGAGCCGATATCAATTCCCGCAAACGGCATGGCAAATCCTTCAGTCTCTTTCCCTGGCCTGCAACGCCTCGATAAACGCGCCGATCTGTGCCTTCCACTGCGCCTCCGAGTAGTCGCGCAGATCCACCATGTCGGAGACGAGCTGGATCATGGGGAGGTCTGAATATTTGCCCAGTTCGTTTTTCATATGCACCTGGCCGATGGTGGTTGCACGGCAGGAGCGGCAGGCATGAAAAACGACACCGTCGATATTGTAGTCTTCGATCATCTCCAGGAGCTTCTCCACCGTCGGGATGCCGCTGTTGGCGCGCGCTTTGTCATGATAGGCGGTGTAGCGCAGAAAAGCGCGCCACGCCAGATAGTCGATCGGGTCTTGGACATGGGAGGGCACTTCCACCGGGTCGAAGCCGCGATAGACGTTTTCAATGACAAACACCGCCCCGAAGCTTTCGAAGTAGTTGAATATCCACAGCGTGTGCCACGGGGGGAGGCCGCCCCCGTACAGGATGCGGTATTTTTCATCGGCAACCACGCCGATTTTGTTGTCCGCCTTATATTTCACTTCATCGTAAAGCTTCTGGTAAAAATCCACCGCGACCTGCGTGCCTGCATAGTAATGGCCCGGCACCATGATGCTGAAGTGATCCTGCGAAGGCATGGGACAGGGAATGGCCACACGCAGCCGGTCAATGTCGTACCACAGCTGCCAGGCCTTATCGCCCAGTCGGATGCATTCCCAGAGTTTTTCATAATCCATCTTTTTTCCGGTCTGAACTTCCAGAAAATCGACCAGTCCCTGAAACTGGTCGCGCTGATAGCGGATGTAGTAGTCACGCACTTCATTCAAGTCAGCCTGTGGCGGGGGAAAAACAACATCCATCCCGAAGGTGGGCACGTCCAGATAACGCCTGGCCGCCTGATACCATTTGAAGCGCGGGTCGCAAACGGCGGAGCTGCCCAGCATCATGTCGGGGGCGGGCATGCCTCCGTCGGGGCTTGCCTCCGGGATTTGCCCAAGCTCTTGGCGCATCGCGTCAAAACCCAGGCCGATGCGGGCATAGCTGCAAAGCACCTGGGAATAGCCGTCGGCCTCGGCCTTGAGCAGAAAACGGTCCATGTCGCGTTTGGCCGCACAAAGACCGGCATAGTTTTCCGTCGGCAGAGGCACGACATCCATCGCCCGGACGATCTCGTCATACTGGGAGGCAACCATGAAATAGGCTATCTTCCGCCCGCCGGCTTTGGCCTCATGTGCGCTTTTGTAAATATTTTTGACCAGCCCGCGGATCTCGCGCGCCGTGTCCGTTCCCTTGACGGCTGTTGTTTTTTCCTGTCTGGCCTGTTCCATTTTCACTTACCATTTCCGCAGGGACGGTTTTCCACCATCGCCCGCTTGTTCAAAGTGCCCGGATCCGGCCTGTGCCGAATGCGGGCATTCCTAAATGATCATTTCCAGAAAAGCCTGGATTCTTGTCCTTAACTGGCCCATTGTCGATGTCGAGTAATCGTCCTCGATCATCAGAACCGGCAGGTCAAGGCCGTTTAAATATTCCTTCAGGTCCGGCCCCTCTAGCTCACATGTGTCGCAGTAGCGCACGATATAGAAGATGGCCGCCGCAGCCTGCCATTCTTTCATGAAGCTGTGAATGTAACCGAAGCGGTTTTCCAGATCCTCCTCGCGCGCCCCGGCCTGCGGCTTGAGTGTGCGCGGACAGTGAATGTCCAGGTACCTGCGCACCAGGCCGTCAAAGGGGTCCTCCGTTTCCTCGACGTCCTGCCAGAAAAAACGCGAGCCCGTGCACAGATCATCCATCACCACATGCGCACCGCATTCCTCGACAAGATTGATAAAGGAGATATCGTCGATTTCATTGCCCCACAAAAAGATGCGCGGCAGGCCGTCGGGTGGTACGACAGGGCGCTTTTTTACTTCTTCGATGAGTCCCGAAATCAGATCGATATGCTCCGCCGCGGGGATGCCCATGCCCGCCACCAGGGTTTTGGTTATTTCCACACCCGAGATGCGCGGCGGACTCTCCCGGCGCAGCCCGTAGAGTTCACGAAGCAGTGCGCGGCGGCGGTTATAAAGCCGGATAGCCTCTTTGAGCTTTTCAACCTCAAGTTTGCGGCCGGCAAATTCCTCGAGCCTCTTTGTGAAATAAAGCAGCTCGTTTTTGAAAAATTCATCCGATGACGGCCCCAGCATATGCGGCACGTTGATGAGATGGTTGAAGGGCGAGGGCTTGTTGGTGTGCCAGATATGGTACAGACGCTCCACCGTGTCGCAGCTGTGCGGCACAACGAAACCGTCGAGAAACTCGTACTCGCCCTTTAGCGCCATATTGAAACAACTGCGTGCAAACGGGCAGGCCATCGGTTCCAGAAGAACATCCGCCTCGTCGATCGGCTCGCTTTGCGATCCCTGAATACGGTAGGGAACCATGCCCAGTGCCGTGATGATCTCATCAGGCACAAAGCAGCAGAAATAGCCGATTACTTTCTCGCCCGCTTCGTGGAGTTTGCGGGCATGTTCGCCTCTACGGTTGTAGATATCTTCGATTTGTCGCATGCGGCTCATTTTTATCTCCTTGTTTCAAGTCCCTCGCGAGTGGGCCATTATTGTTTTTATGGCGTCTAAAATCAACATTTTTCTCCAAAGGGGCAAGCCGGCCGCTTGATAACGGGGAAATGTCGTGATATGCCCGCGTCATGTTCAAAACAATCGTCCAGATTTATGAAGTGCAAAGACAAAGTGAGGCGGAAAAGCTCGTAAGCCTCGGCGTGGATCATGTAGGCAGCGTCCTCATGGAAGACGGGAAATGGAAGCAGCCGGCGCTGCGTCGTTGTGTCGAGTCTGTTCAGGCGGCCGGTGCGAAAAGCGCTCTGATTCCCCTTACCAAAGATCAGGTGAAAATATTTTCTGCGCTGGATTATTACCGGCCCGACATCGTTCATTTGTGCGACAACATCACTTTGTGTTCAGGGGTATGGGGTGAGTTGCGTGAATTCGATGCGCTTATGACACTCCAGATTGATTTAAAGGATCGTTTCCCGCAAATCGATATCATGCGCTCCCTGCCGGTTCCCAGGCCCGGCATGGCGGATGTTTTTACCTTACGACAAAGCCTGCGTCAGCTTGCCGGCTTGTTTGCACCCGTGTCCGATTATTTTCTCATCGACACGCTGTCCGACGGGGAAGATCAACCGGTTGCGGGCTATGTCGGTATTACGGGGGAAGTGTGTGACTGGGAGATAGCGGCGGACCTGATTATGTCAAGCCCGATTCCGGTCATTGTGGCGGGGGGTATTTCCAGCGCCAATGTCTATGGGGCGATCACCCGTCTCAGGCCGGCAGGGGTCGATAGCTGCACGAAAACAAACGCCCTTGACCGGGAGGGCAATCCCATTCGTTTTAGAAAAGACATGAAAAAAGTCCGCGCTCTGCTTCGCGAGGCGCGCCGCGCGGACGCATTTGTTAATGAAGGCGGAAAATGAGCGATTTTCTCAAAAAAGAGCACGAAACGCTTGATGTCATGATTTCCCTGTATTGCCGTGATATCCACCATACACAGGCGGGCAAGTTGTGTCCCTCGTGCCGGGAGCTTGCCGGCTATGCCAGGGCGCGACTGGAGAAATGCCCCTACGGAGAAGACAAGCCTGCCTGTTCCGAGTGCCCGGTGCACTGCTATAAACCGGCGCGGCGTGAAGAAATCCGTAAAGTCATGCGGTATGCCGGTCCGCGCATGCTTCGTTCCCATCCGCTTCTGGCGATGCGTCACCTGGCGCGCAGCCTGAAAAAACCTCCGAAGGGCAAGCCATGAAGATTGCTGTCATCGGTGCCGGACCCGGAGGGCTTTTCGCCGCTCTGGCCGCCCGGCGCCAAAACATCAGCGTGGATTTGTTTGAAAAAAGACAAGCAGGTGCGGGCATTGTCTGCGGCGAATGTATTTTCGATTCGCTAAGTATATTTCCCCGCCCCGGGAAGGGCCTGCTGCGTCCGATACAGGAAATAATCATGCAGGGACGCCGCGGTTACAACTTCGCCATCGGCAGGTACAGACCCCTGTGGATGATGGATCGCAAAACCTGGCAGCGTGACCTTGCCCGACGGGCGCGAGATGCGGGTGTCGTCATTCATGAAAATACCGCAGTCCTGCGCGGCAGTTTAGCCGTGATGCGCGGCAGCTACGACTGGATCATCGACGCCAGCGGCGCTCCTTGCGTGACCTCACGTCTCTACTCGTTCCAGGACGATTATTTTCACCAATTTTTGCTGGCATATCAGTTTGTTCTTCAGGGAGATTTCGGCGCGCTGATGCCGCGTCTCAAATTCGCTTTTTTTGAAGACATGCCCGCCCGGTTTCAACCTGCCTACTACTGGGTGTTTCCCAAAGATGAGCACACCGCCAACGTCGGCGTGGTCTGCACGGTAAATGGTTCGCTTCCAGGCGGCGATCCTGATCTCAAAAACCTGCTGGCGGATGTGCTAAAGCGTGAAAACCTCGGAGATTGTGTCATTACGGAAAGAGGCGGGGGCATTGCCGCGTCACAGATAATATCGCGCCTGGTCTATGATAATATCATTTTGGCCGGGGACGCGGCCGGGCTGGCCTCACCCCTGCACGGAGGCGGTATCGACCTGGCCTGTTTAAGCGGTGTTTTGGCGGTAGAAGCGCTCAGCGGCGGGCCTGCAAAGGTTGCCGGATACAGGCAGAGGCTCAAAGACATCCTGCGGGAGAGGAAAGCCGTTGAGGATATCGTCATCCGTAAAATGAGGTCTTTTTCTTTTGAACAGTTTGATCGTCTGCTGGCCGGAGTCACCGACAGGAGTCTGTTTACCCGCATTAAAACGGGACTTGCTCATCCCGATTTGCTCTACGCCACGATCAGGTGGTTCACCACGAAAAAGGAAATACCTCCCTGGCCGGTATAGGTCCCGGCCGGGAGGCTGTGTCGCAATTATTTTTGCGACGGGATACTTATCTGCTTTTTGACAGCAGAATATTGGAAAAATATTTTAAGGTCTCAATCCGGCTGAATATTTAGGCTGAAGAA
>Ga0208196_1001507_pt1 | contig 24509 bp, 30 predicted proteins | sample AD_JPNNA7_MetaG_FD_184443 | JGI IMG/M metagenome (GOLD analysis project Ga0208196, IMG submission 184443) | Active sludge microbial communities of municipal wastewater-treating anaerobic digesters from Japan - AD_JPNNA7_MetaG (SPAdes) (version 2) | ecosystem: Engineered > Bioreactor > Anaerobic...
TTATATCCGTCTTCCTAGAAAATCCCGTATCTTTTGACATAGTACAGCATGACGGCAAAAATGGAATCCGCCAGCACGATTAAAAAAATGGCCGCCACCACGGCGGAGGTCGTAAACTTGCCGACATCCTGGGCGCCGGCGCGCACCTGAAATCCCCGCTGACAGCCGATGGCGGAAATGAGTCCGGCAAAGACCGCGGCTTTGATCAGGCTGGTGACCACATCAAACACCTGGATGGTTTTGATGGACTGGGAAATATAGGTTTTGAACGTCAAATCGAGAGTCGTGACGCCGATGATCAGGCCGCCGAGAATGCCGGCGACGTCTGCGTAAACGGTCAGGATCGGCACGACGATGACGGCGGCCAGAACCTTCGGAACGGCCAGAAAACGGACCGGGTCAAATCCCATGGTCTGCAGCGCGTCCACTTCTTCGTTGACCAGCATGGTGCCGATTTCCGCGGCAAAGGCGGAGCCGGAGCGTCCCGCGACCAGAATCGCCGTCATGATCGGCCCCAGTTCCTTGATCATGGCAAAGCTCACCAGTGTAGGGACGTAAATATTCGCGCCGAACTGCTTGAACTGCAGATAGGACATGAAGGCCATGATCAGGCCCATCAGGGCGCCGATCATGGCGACAATCGGCAGGCCGTCCACACCCGCGCGCTGCACATAAAAAAGAACATCCTTGCCCCGAAGCGTTCCGGGATGCATCAGGGTGTAGGCCAGGGCGGTCAGCAGATCGCCGATAAACGTGATGAAATTCACGAAGTCCCTGCCGATCGATAACGAGGCCTGGCCGATCTGAGAAACCAGTCCTTCGCGGCTGTACTCCGATTTGAAAGGCCGCAGGGTCAGAGCGTCGGGGTGGATCACGCTGAAAATGCCTTTGGCCTCCGCGCTCAGGTTGACCAGGCTGCAGGTGATTTTCCGTTCTGCCGCCTCTTTTTCAAGTTGAACAAAAGCCAGCGCCGCCGCGCTGTCCAGGTAGCAAACTTGAGAAAAATCGACCGTCACACCCTGAATCGATGGATCGGAAATGGCCTGTCGGATATCGCGGGCGAAGGCCGAAAGATTTTTCAGGCTGAACTCTCCTTTCAGGCCAACGAGAAGATCCGGTTTTCCCTTTTTGAAAGAAACCTGGTAGTCGGCTTGACAATCTTGGTTTGGCGGAGTCGTCATGGCATTCTTTTCTCGTCTGGATACAACATGCCGATATTGAAAAGGATGTATTTGCAGAGGCATTTAAGCCGTTTGGTCGGTGCTTGTCAATGAAAATCGTGGGATGAAAAACCAAAGGCGGCCTGAGCGAACTGAAGACTTTGCATCTTTACACTTTGTTCATCGCGAGAAGCGAAGCGACGTGGCGATCTCCTTACATATAAAATGCTGATGAGATTGCTTCACTTCGTTCGCTTTTGACGAAGAGACATGATGCAAAGGATTTCTTTCAACCGGGCGACAGAGCAAGAGCCGTGGTTTTGTTCCGCCGGTTCATATCTTCTTTTGGGCGACCAGATCCGCGAAATGCTCGAAGGAGCGGTCAAAGGTTCGTTCGGCGTCTTTCGGGAAAAAGCAGCCCGGCAACTGCCTCTTTTTCAGGTGGTAGGCGACGCAGTCGCAGCAGATTCCCTTGCGGCTGCAGGGTTCGTAGGTGCAGCCGCAGATGTCCAGGTTTCTTTCTTTTTTGCAGTCCAAGGCAGATATTCCTTCGGAAAGTAACGAGCAATGAGCGACGAGCTAAGAGTTTTTTCCTATCGCCCATAGCCCATCGCCTATAGCCTGTCCCTCACGTCCTTGTAGGGAACGGTCGCGATAACCTAACCACCTGAAGGTGGCGCGAGGTCACAAGCCGTTCCCTACCATCCACCATCCACCATCCACCATTCACCATTCACCATCCACCAATTACCGATTACTTCAAAACGATCAGCGCGTCCACGACCACCGGCTTTGACCCGGAGAGAATCACCGGGTTGAGGTCGATTTCCATGACGTTGTCAAAGTCCAGACCGATGCGGCCGACGCTGATGAGCATTTCGGAAAGCAGCTTTTGATCCGCCGCTTCCATGCCGCGCACGGCGTCCAGAATCTTGTGCCCTTTGATTTCCTGCATCATTTCTTTCGTGTCCCGGATTTCCAGCGGCGCGCGGCGGAAGGAAACATCGTGGAGGATTTCCGTGAAGATGCCTCCCAGGCCGAACATTACGCAGGGGCCGAACTGCGGATCGCGCGTCAGTCCCATGACCAGTTCGCGCCGGCCTTTGATCATCTCCTGCATCAGTACGCCGCCTTCGTAACCTTCCATGCCGGCCAGAATTTCACGAAACGCTTTTTTCGCTTCCGCGGCCGTTCGGATATCGACGTGGATCAACCCTTTTTCGGTCTTGTGGGCAATGTCCGCGGAGCAGCCCTTCATCACCAGAGGAAAGCCGATTTTCTTCAGGCCGCTTTCCATGCCGGCCTTGTCTTTGGCCAGAACTTCTTTTGTAATCGGGATGCCGTACGCGGACAGGACCTGTTTGGCCTCGTATTCCGAAAGCGTTTTGCGCCCCTGCTTCAGGGCCTTCTCGATGATCCGGTTTGCCTTATCGTTTTTCATTTTTTTCTTCCTCCGTAATAGGTGTTGACGCGGGCGACAGCCCGAATGGCGTCATGCATTTCATCAAAAACCGGGATGCCGCAGTTGACATATTCCTGTCGGGCCATGGCCATCATTTCGGTCACGTCCATGCTTTCCAATCCCCGTTTCACGTTGGGAAGCACCGCAATCACCGGCTTGCCGGTCCGGTCCACCACGTCGCGGACTGCCTGGGCCAGCTCCCGAAAGGGCGTTACGGTGTTGACCGACAGGTTCATGGCCTGGGCCAGGCCTTGGTAATGGAAAAGAAGGGAAACGATCATCTGCAGATCGATTCGCGGATCTTCCGCCGCGGCCAGCAAAATTTCCCGGAGGGGTTGCGGCCCGACAAACGGATTGGCAACGTCGATGGGGTTGGTCGCGCTGGAGCCGGGTTTGGGAAGATGATTCCCGATGCGCTCCTGGAGTTCGGCGGAAAGCGAAGGAATTTCGATGCCGTGTGTTTCCGCCAGGTCGCAGGCGGTAACGCCGATCGCGCCGCCCCCGCCGATAACGGTAATGTTTCTGAAGGACTTTTGCGGCAGCATGGAGAAGGCCATGGTGACCTGCGCCATTTCCTCCGAGTCGGCCACCTGAATGGCGCCCGCCTGCCTGATCATCGACTGCCAGATGACGCGGCTTCCGCCCATGGACGCGGTGTGGCTGGCGACCGCCCGGGCGCCGGCGCGGGATAATCCCCCTTTGTAAATAATCACCGGTTTTTGACTTGCCGCGGCCTTCATTTCGCGGAAAAAGGCCTCGCCGTCCTTTATGCCTTCAATATACATGGTGATCACTTTGGTCTCCGGGTCGCCGGCCAGGTGGTGGAGCAGTTCCGCTTCGCGCAGGTCCGCCCCGTTGCCGAAGCTCACCATCTTGCTGAACCGGACCCCCATCCATTTTGCCGCGTGCGCAAAATCGATCGACATGCCTCCGCTTTGCGCCAGAAAGCCGACGGGTCCGCTTTCGCGGGAAAGGTCCGGTCCCGGCAGCAGCGTCAGGGCGCTTCTGGGGCAGTAAATGCCGAAGCAGTTGGGACCGACCACGCGGATGCCCTTCGCGGCCACTTCCTGAATCTGTTTTTCCAGAGCCTGTCCTTCCGGGGTTCCCAGTTCGCTGAAGCCGGAGGAGAGAATTTCCGCGCCGGCGGCGCCCTTTTTCCGGCAGGCTTCCAGCGCTTCGGGAACGAACCGGGCCGCTACGGACACGATGGCAAAGTCGATGTCCTCCGGAATATCCTCCACGCTTTTGTAAATGTTCAGCCCGGCGATTTGGCCGCCTTTGGGATTGACGGGGAATATTTTCCCTTCAAATCCCATGGCGAGAATGGATTTTAGAATGCCGGCCCCGAAGCCGATGCTGTTTTCTCCCGAAGAAACTCCCAGGATCGCCACCTTGCGCGGATAAAATAGCCTTTCATAGTCCGTGGCCGGATAGTTTCTTTTGTGGATCTTAGTGTTGCCCGTCCTGTCAAACATTGTTGACCCTCCCGACGAAAAATTTATCTTGCATGCTAAATATGAAGCAAAATCGTCACTTTCGAAGATCTTTCAGCATCCGAATCAGAAGCAGTCTTTCTTCCATACTGAACATGGAAAGGATTTCCTGGTTTAACTCTTCGGTATCATTAATAATTTTGTCACGAAACGACAGCGCCTTGTCCGTCAGCCGGATGTTTAAAACCCGCCGGTCGTCTTTCACGTTCTTGAGGATCCAGCCGCTTTCCGCCATTCGGTCCATAACGCCGGACAGCGTGGCGCTGTCCAGAGACAACCTCTTTCCCAGTTCGCCTGCGGAAAGCCCTTCTTCCTCATAGAGAGCGTGCAAGACAAGGCCCTGCATAGGCGTCAGACCGTAAGGCTGCAAGCGGGACTTGAATATTCCGTAAACCCGCTGGTAGGCTTTGCTGAGAATGAAAATAATAACATCCTGATAGCTGATCATGGAACCCGCCGGTCTGATTATTTTGTATGCTAGATAAATGAACGGCAGAGGCAAGTCAAGAAAAAAGTTGCCTGGTGCAAAAGCTGACGACCTCGTAACAAGTCATTTTCGCACCCTTTTCGTCGTACCGACGAAGCCTGCCCTCGAGAAGTCGGGGGACGGTATCCGGTAAGGGAATAAAGGAACTGGTTCCCCTGCCTCCGCGGGGACGACGCCTGGACTCCGGCGCTTGTGCCCTCGCGCCACCTTCAGGTGGTTAGGGTATTCGCCGGAGTGACGGTTTCAATTGCTTTTTACGAGTTCATCAAAACTGATTGACCCTTTCCGCTTCCGATGTTCCGGCTCTGAAGATTCCGGGGGGCGAAGGGGATTCATTCGCAGACGGCTTTTCGGAGGGCGTCTTCTGTAGAATCAGGAAGGATGGGCTTCCATTCCGGAGAGGATGTTTTTCCAGAAAAAATCACTTTGCCGTTCGTGTCATAAGCGATTAACGAAGCTTTTCGGATCAAATTTTTCCCGCAGTCGATTTCACAGGTAAACATTTTCCTGGACATCTGTTCGTATTCCGCGGCGGGCAACCCCTTTTCTCTCAGGGATTGAAGGGTTTTTTCCCTGCCCCGACCGGAAAGGTTTTCTTTTCCCAATGCCTGGACGATGTGTTTTCCGTTCGTTTTGTCAACATTGAGCTTCCTGTGATAGGAAAAAACGTTTCCGTCCGCGTCCCGAAGGTATTCCACCCAGTCCGCCGAGGCGGCCAGGGGCGCCGGGAAGAGAAAAAAAGCCAGAAGCGGCAGGCAGGCGAATTGAACGATCTTTTTCATGCTATTTTTTTCTCCGGAACGTGCCGCTGTGGGCGCATTCGGCATTGCCGGCCACGCAGCGGTTGACGGCCTTCATCTGCAGGACTTTTCCACCAACCAGCCGCAAAACGCCGACAGAAGCCAGCGCGTCGGTATAAGAAATGGTCCTGTTCTCGCTGATCGTGCCGGACAATGGATACGCCTTATCCCCGATCTTGATATACCCCCGCACAAGACCCTTCTGCTGTTCATCGATGACAATCTCCATCGGTTTCCCGCAGCGGAGACCTTCTTTGGAACTCATCGTGCAATACTCCCCCATCCAGGTTCCTGCAAAATTCGGAGCGCTGCCTCCGGCCAAAGCTTTTCCGCAAATCATGAAACATCCGATCATAACAACGAGTGCGCCGATCTTTTTCATCCCATCTCCTTTCTGAAACAAATTTATGCAATCCCCAAATGGCGGTTCCGTTTCGTTTTCTTTACAGGTCTGCGGGCCTTTCCACTTTTCTCTTATAACTGAAAAATGCGCCTGTGATCAACAGGATATTTTTCCTCCGGGGAATTTGTGCCGGAGGAGATCGTCCGATTCTCCAAAATGGACGGCCTCGTAAAAAGTCGAAAAAATGGATCCTTGAAAAAGGGTGGCCCCAGGCGGAAGAGTCGGGTATGATGCGCGACAAGGAATGCGGCGGGGAAGCGCGACATTTCGAAAAGGCTGAAGCAAGTGTGGGAGAGCTTTGAATAACGGCCATTTCTGTCATTTCGACTTCTTCTTTGTCATTTCGACCGAAGGGAGAAATCTTGAACAAACGGCCATCCTTAAGATTTCTCGTCGCTCACGCTCCTCGAAATGACATTTTTCAAAGCTCTCTGTGTGACGTCAGGAACCGGATGTTCGGGGGAGGGGAACGCATCGTCATGACCGAAAAAGCGAAAACAGCGGCGTTCTACGGATGGGTTTTGATGCCTGTTCTGTGCCTCGTGTATTCGATCCCGATCGGTTTTGCGTTGTACGGGCCGCCCGTCATTTACCGGTTCATGCAGAAAGACCTGTCGTGGCAGCGCGGAGAGATCAGTCTTGGCTATACCATCATCGGATTGACGCTCGGCCTGGGCGCATTCATCATTCCGTGGCTGATGGACCGCTTTGGGCCCCGCAGGACGCTGGCCATCGGCGCGTCTGTGACGTCGGGATCGGTTTTGCTGATGGCATTTGCCGGGCAATCCTATCCTGTCTATTTGCTTTTATGCTTTTTTACCGGCTTGGGAATTTCTTTCGGGTCGGTCGTGCCCGTGCAGGCGCTGGTTCTGCTGTGGTTTAATGTTCACCGGGCGCTGGTCATGGGCCTGGTGCTGGGCGGAGGCGCGATCGGCGGGTTCATTTATCCCCAGATCATCAGCGCCTCCATTGTGGCTTTCGGAGGAAACTGGAGGGTTGGCTGGTGTGTGATCGCACTCGCCTGTGTTATCGGTGCGGTCGTGGCCATGATTGCCGTCCGGAACCGGCCGGAAGACCTTGGACAGCATCCGGACGGAATGGTCCCCTCGGCCGTTCGCGAAGCCATGTCCGACGCCCGCATCGGGCGGTTCAGAACCTACCGCTCGCCGGTAAACTGGAATTTTAAAGACGCCCTGAAAACCAAAAGCATCTGGCTGGCCATCATCGGAATGTCGTTCATCTGGTTTTTGTGGCAGTCCGTGCTGACCCAGACCCCGGCTCATTTGAGCGACCGGGGGTTTTCCATGTCCGATCCGGTTTGGTTTCTCCGGCCCGCCTTTATTTACGGGCTGATCCTGGCCTGCAGCATCGTGGGCCGGCTCAGCGTCTCGTTTCTGGGCGAACGCATGGAAAGCCGTCTGCTGATCGCCATCGCCGGTTTTAGCCTGATCGGCGGGGGCGTTCTCTTCTGGTTTGCCTCCCGGGAGAACCTGTGGGCGGTTTACCTGTACCCGCTGCTGGTCGGCTTTGGTTTCGGCGCGTCGTATGTGTCTTATCCGCTTTTAATGGGAAACTATTTCGGGACGGAGTCTTTTCATAAAATCAGCGCCATCGCCAATCCCATTACGTCGGTTTTTCCGTACTCCGGCGCGTTTTTTGCCGGCTGGCTCTATGACGTGAACGGCGGCTATGGAACGGCTGTCGTCATCGCCTGCGGCATTGCGCTGGTCGGCTCCGTGCTGATGCTGCTGTGCCGGCCGCCCGTCAAGGCCGGCTGAAGATTCGCCGCGGGACCGAATCAGGAAAAGAACGTGAAAATGTTTACAGGAGTGTTACAAAACGATAAAGAGGCTGCAAATGCCAGGCATCTGCAACCCCTTGATTTTACTGGCGCGCCCACCTGGATTCGAACCAGGGGCATCCAGATTCGTAGGTATAAAACAAATGACGGATGATTTTTGTTATCTCTAGCTAATGGTTGTTATTGTTAGCAAACAGAGCATGGAAGGCACAGTATCTTTTTTGGTATTGTGCCTTGTTTTTTATTAGTCACTATACAGTTACTATACAGGCATAGCTTCATGTAATCCAGCGTCCAGTATTTATACTGTGGCTACTCCGGGCAACTAACATTCGATAGTGTAACATTGCCGTCTTTATCTTTGCATTGAAACCAAGAACCTGATTCGTTTTCATGCGTAATTGGTTTTTGTTTCACATCTGCAATTGTTTTTTTGGGTGAATCCTTAAATGAATTGGGTTCCGTGTAGGTTCTTACATTACGGAGGTTCATGGGTACGCAACGATTTTCATCCACCCTCCACTGAAGAGGCATCAGTATTCTTTCTTCGTCTGTCATGTATTGCTCGCGATACATCTTAAATTGATTTGTCATGTTGTTTTCGTCAGGGAAAAGTTCGCGTGCTTTTGACATATGCTGATTTCTTAATTGCATTAGTGAAATAGTACCACCAGTGCATATCATTTTAATACTGGCCATCATGGCTTTGTTTCTGGCTTTGAGTTGTTCTTCTTGTTTCTTCTTCATCTCTAATTGCCATTTTTCATGCCCAGAAATACATTTGTTCGGGCCATAGCCTCTTTGTGTGTTTTCGCGGACTAAAACATTATCTTCAAAAACAAGTGTGTATGCGAAATCACCAGAACCACAATTATAAAGCCATTCCTCATCGGACCTTTCAACCCAACTGCGACTACCAGACGTGTTGGCGTAATATCCTCTATACGTAGATTTCATAGGTGGCTGATTGCCTTCTTCCCATGCCCTTATCACAGTAAAGAGATCAGGACGGCCACATTTTCTATGAACCGTATCCATATCCTCACCGATATGAACGATTTGGTCTCCACAGCGGAGGGCTAAGCAATCAGCCGTTGTCAGTAGCAGAATAAAGCACAAAGCGGGGGTAAATATGTAACGAGCCGTTCTGTTCATTTTGACGACTCCAAAAAAGATAACTTGGTACTAACGAGTCCTTTCCTTCACGGATATACACTTGCTCTTGCCATAACCTCTCGTTGGCGTTTCTTCCTTGACAAAAACACCATCTTCAAATGTGAGTGCATACACAAAGTCATTCTCACCGCAATTATAATGCCATATTTCGGTCGTTGTTTCCTCTTGCTGGTAGCCGCCGGTTGTGTAGGAAGTTGAGCGCTTGTATTCAGTCCCCGAAGCGAATGTGCCTTTTGTCTCTTTCTTTTTCCCGGTGATATATTCCGGTTCACCGCATTTATACAGCACCGCAGCCATGCTTTCTCCACGGGTAACAATTTCTTCACCACAACGAAAGGCCAAACTGACAGAAGGAATTGACAGCATAATAATAAACAACATCGGGACAATCGAAAAATAAACGGGCTTCATTTTGATCCTCCAAATGACTTTGTCTTTTGAGCAAATTGCAGCTGAGGTTATCGATCTGAGGTAAATTACTATGCGATACACCAGCATAGAATGTCAAGTTGAAATCAAAGGAACTATTTATTTCAGTGTTTTACCATAAAGCGTAAAAGCCTTGAAAATTAATTCCATACGTGGTTTATAAAGAGAAATATTTGTTGATCGTTCCCATTCTTATCCATTCATACAATCAACGATAGGGGGTTCGTATGAAATCGGTTCATCAGCTAATTCTTTTATCCAGTCTCGTCATATTAATTATTGTTGGGGGATGTTCCGACAATAGGAAAATAGATTATCAATTACAGGAACAATGTGGGAAACAGTGTAAGGAATGGTTCATAAGAGAATATGATGGAACCGGTTATTCTTACGTAAATCATTATAACAAAAAACTTAATAGGTGCTTTATTTTTGTATTTGGTTACTCTGGTGATGTTTTAAACGAAGTCATATTTGATATAAATGATAATACCAAAATCGGTGGTGTATCTGTTTTCCCAAATGGGGGAGTGTTTTGTTCTGTGTTGGATAAAGTATGTAAATCCAGAGGTGAATGGAAAAAACTGATAAAGCCTTACATGGAAGAATGACCTTTATTGTTGGAGGTGTATCAATGAAAAGAATAATTCAATTTGTGATTTATTTATTGTGTGCCTCTCTATTCATATCCCAGAGTTATGCCGAAAATATTTTCTATTCTGATTCCGATTATAGCATTAAAATCGCTGTCACAATTAATGAGAATGATAAAATCATTGGCAAACTAGAGTATTCCAACCATAAACCGCAGTTTCCGCTTCAGTTAGTTACAGTCGGTTCGTCACTTGGCATTATTCATGTCGAGCCTTATGTTTTTGAACTTCTTGAAAAGACGATAATTTCCAAGAACGTTCACAAGATTAGATGTCGCCCCTTAAATGATAAATACGGAAGCACGGAAATTACGGGAACCATTGATTTTAGCAATGAATTAAAACCCAAAATTAAACTAGTCAATGATAGCGGTCATACATACATTTCCAATATTACAGCAAAAGGAAAAAAGTTTCATAAAAAATACACACCAAATGTCTGGTTGGGACATTAAGCTATAGCTTATTTTTATCTCCGACCAGTCGCTGCAGCTGACCACAATTGCACTGCGCTCGATGCCAGCAGGTGAACTTGGATGTTAAAATACTTCATTTAACGGTAGTGACGGATAATTTTGTTCTTGAACTACCATTGCAAATCGGTGAAAAAGGATGTCTATCAAGTTCGATGAATCAATGACCCGAATCCTGTGGGCAATTGCTATCACGGGCTTTGCTCTGTCCCTGCCCTTTGCGATCTACTATGCACTCCGTTACGGCTTCTCTACAGTCGTCCTGGCTATTCCATTTGCGGGCACGATTGGAGCCTACGTGCTCGTTGCGGCTGCGGTTAGTCTCTGGGTCTTATGTTTTCTAATCAGTCGAATTATCAAAATCGTCTTCGATGGTATGATGCCACAGGAGGGTGATGAAACTCTGACATGGCCACAGAGCTTTATGAGGGCGGCAGTTCTATTGGCAGGGGCCATAGTGTTTTTTGCAGTCTTGTTTCCTCTGGTATCGGGAGGTCGCCTGCCGATAGGAACCATTCTTGAAAAACATCTTTCAAAAAGGTATTCGCCTGCAAAAGAATACCCACCAGCTCCAGCAGTAGAAGCCCCGGCAGCACCAGCGGCTCCAGCAGTAGAAGCACCATCAGCACCGGCGATGGAAGCCGATGATGTGTCAGTGAGTGGCTTCACAAATCGAGAGTTAGCAGACTACCTTGCCCAAAAAGCAAATTTTAACATTGTCGGGGCAAGAGAGGCCGGATATACTGATAAAGAGATTATTGAATACCTGATGACAAAAGATTCTCTTCCTCCTGCGCGAGATGGCTACTAGTGGGTTCCGGTTCAGCAAGAGGAAAAATAGGAAATACGAAAAAGATTTCTATTGTCTGTCCACGATGTCCTGGCACTCAACAATTACGAAATATGCCTTATAGAAAACGGAGCGTATATGGCAAACAAGGAAAGTCCTATTGACCAGCTCATGAGCGCCAGTCAACGCTCTTTGAGACCGGAGAACAGACCAACCAGAGAGGGGGCGATAAGAGCAATCTTGCACTCGGAAGCAAGGAAGGCAACATTGGAACTAGGGGCAGCAATGAACTCACCGATACACAAGGCGATGAACAAGTTGGCGCAGTCGGTGTGGGAACTGGCCGAGGCAGAACTGAAACTGCCGAAGTAAACGTTAGTTTTTGTCTATATTCGAGATAGGTGCTGTTTTTTCAGCAGGAACTTCTTCCTGAAATCCACAAAAATAACATTACTTTACTCATGCAATCTTCAATTGGCATTCATTAATGTAGGTTTTTCACATCTGACAAATTTTCCATAATATGCCAACTTGGCTTAAGTATGTAATCGTTACCGAAATCGTTTACAAATCATCGTGATAAAGGTATTTTACAATCAATAAAAATATTACTTGACATATAAATACACATATGATATTTATATCTACAAATAACGATAAACATACACCCTAAAAGGAGTTTCAATATGAAAAAGAAAATTAGCAGGTCACAACAGATACCAAAATATGGCACTCCAATTAGATCAACACTCATATCTTACTTAACTGCACTTCCGGATTATCAAGAGGGACTTCGCAAAGGATTTCCCCTTTTTACCACTAAAGAACTGGATGAAATCAGGGATAACTATAAGGATGGATTGACATGGAAAGATATTGATAAAATATTATCAGCAAAAGGTATATTTTTTAAGAAAGCAACCTTTCGCAAATACATACAAGAAGGGAACATCTCTAAAGCAATCGGTTATAAAAATACGGAAAATGGAAGAGTGGCAATTTTCCCAGTGGATACAATTTCACATATTAATTTCATCCAATATTATTACAAAGTAATTGATGGTGAGCACATAGATAACATCTTAGAAATAATTAAAGATAAAAAAATATCATATCTTGAAGTTATAGAGAATAATTTAGCTTGGAAAGATAATATATATGCATCAATATTTGATTATATCTGCCATGGCGATGGAGATACTGCGGATGCTATCAAAAAGGCTCTTGGATGCAGGCCACATGATCGTGACAAGTTTCTAAAAATCTTAAATGATATTAACGACAAATTTGATAAGACTATCCGTAATGATATTGATAAATTTGTGTCTCAATTACAGAAAATGTATCTAACCGTTTTCGAAATTACTGATGATAATCAAGGAGGACAAGATGAATAAAACCAAACATTTTATGAAGAGGCAGCAGCAACGCGGTATTTCTAATAATTTGTTAGATATAATCGAAAAAGAAGGAAAATATCTGAGAGCACCAGGTGGTGTAATTAAAATACATCTAGGAAACCGTGAATACCAAAATTTGGTGGCAAAGATAAAAAGATTTCTTCAAATTTTAGATAAGGCAAAAGGAGGGACAATAATAATAGATGATAGTGATATCTTAACCACATACAAGAAATATCAATAAACAGGAGTGCTGATTATGCTAAAACTTAGTAGCCTTGACTCCAATTGGGAAACGATAGCTTTTTATCTAATAGAGCCATTAATTAATGATAAAAAACGACGATTTTCAAGGCAACAAATATTAAAAGATATTGATAATGTTACCCCACTACTTCCAGTTATAGGTCACAAAAAAAACCCACAACATACAGAGGAAAGCTTTCAAAGAGCCTTGGAAAATATGCGAGACAAAAAATGGTTAAATTTTTTGGGTGGCGGATATACTGGGGAATATGAATTAACTGATACTGGCTATAACATATTACAATATATCAAAAAAGATTTTAACAATATCAGAGAAAACGTCGCGTGTTTTAGAGATATATCAACAAAAAACAGCAAAAATAAATATATACTTAGGAAGAAAGGTCATCATACATAAATTTATTATCACCTCAGGCCGGAAGAGAGGGCGTGGAAATTCATGGTACAGCACGCCAGACAAATATTTTTAAGCAATATCAAATGATTATGGTGGTTTAACGACAGTTGCCATGATACACTAAATCAAAAATAAATGTGAAAAATGAAAAAAATTATTTCTATTATCTCAATGATACTTTTAATACAGGGCTTACTGGTATTCCTGTATGCGAACGCAATAGCTGCTAATGTCAGTATAGATCAAAAGTCGATTCAGATACCATCTTCAACAGCACAGAAATTATTTTTTTCCGCCAAAGATGATCTTTTGCAGTTGCGCATGCTGATTAGAAATGGGCGCGCCCAGAAGTCTGTCGGATCAGGATTCCTGATCGGTACCAGCAATTTGGTTGTAACCAATTATCATGTAGCAGTAGTTTCAGAGATTGCTCTAGAGCCGGATATCTACGTTGGCGAATTCGTGGACACCCATGTGACCTTACCCCTAAGAAACTGAACCATTTGTAATTTGAGACCTATTAGAACAGGTCATAAATTAAATATTAAAGAGATTAAGATGACCAAAACAATATTCAACTCCGTTCGGTTTATGAAAATTCACCTCGTAGATTATGGCATTTTCCGAGGGTCAAATAGAATTGAATTCAAGCAGCATCAAACCTTGATTTGCGGAATGAACGGAACAGGGAAAACAACTATTGCTAATGCTCTTGCACACCTTGATCCGGCGCCAGGAGTAAACCCTCACATTCTCGCGGATTCTCCGAAAATGTCCGTAGAGGTGGAAACGGTAGGCAACCGGGAGCTTATTAAACAATATGCTGATATAATTTTTCTTGGGTGTGAATTTGAATTAATGGATAATCAAGAAGCTATATTTAAAAGCATTGAGAGTAACCAGCACAGAGAAGAAATCAAAGATGAAGCAAGATCAATCTTTCATGTCCTGTTGTCAGAAAAACCATGGAAAACAAAAATACCTGATGATCTAAATTATAACATTATGCCGGCGAGTGAAAAAATGTGTCTTGGATATGCTTTTGCCTTTGCAGCCCGTAAAGTATTGAACATTGACATTCCTTGCGTTTTTGATTCTCCGTATGGAATGCTTGACATAGAGTTAAGAGACGGAGTTTGTGCATTTCTGAAAAAACAATCTTATCAGCAGATAATGCTTTGCTCGGAAAATGAAATTGGCAAAGAGGATAAGGCACACTTTACGTTAAATTATATAAACAATTCTTCGCAAGTAATAAAGAATATGATTTAATATAGATTCTCCTTGGGCTGGTGCTCTAGTATTTATGCAGCAGTAATTGGTTACATTAATAGAAATAAAATAAAGGAATTGAACAAGATTTTATAACCTCAAATTAACTGTTCGTGGTGGACTGATGTTTGGACATGCCCTAAAGGTTATCAGCTTTACTATACCGCTGCGCAGATGGACAGAGTATTGCGAAATTCATACAGATTGAGGGCAATGGAAGCAGTTTAAGTATATTACTGTAAAATAATATTATGCTTTTACGATCTGATCCAACGTACGTCAAAAATGTCGTAGATTTCGACGTTATTGTCAAATAGCACAAGCTTATTATGTAACATATTTAATATTATTAATAAGTTATAAATGGCATGGAAATGGCTATAAATAAAGCAAGGTTATTTTTTACAGAAATATTCAGTGATGCATGGAATGAACAAACCTAAAATACTGATTGTTGATGATGGAGAATCGCAACGCTTTGTGCTCAAGGGGTTTCTGCTCCGCGAAGGCTATATGGTTGGTGAGGCAGAAAACGGCATCAAGGCTCTCGAATGTGTAAAAGATCATCATTTTGACATTATCCTTCTTGATCACAAAATGCCGGGCATGAACGGTGTGGACGTGCTGAAAGAAGTCAAAAGAACGAATCCCGAAATTACCGTGGTAATTATTAGCGCCTACGGCACAATTGAACGTGCTGTGGAAGCAATGGAAGCAGGGGCTTTTTATTATATTACAAAGCCGGTTGAGCTGGATAAACTATTGATTCTTTTGGACCACATTTCCAAGCGTCATTCTCTGACGAAAAAGGAAAACCAGATATTGCACCAGGAATTGGAAAATAAGAATGGTGTAATCGACACCATCAGCAATCGGCGCCATCAAAAAGAAGAGAACATAACAGGCAACGAGCTGGCCCGCATGCTGATGCGTTACTTAAATTCATGCCCTGATAATTACATGACAACGTGAACCGACAAGGCGATCTACTGCAATTTTGAAGAATGAGGATGTGCAAAAAAAATATGTCTATTAAAACAAACATCATATTTGTTTGTGCCCTTTTTCTTTTCCTATTATTGCACAGCGAAGCCATGACAGATGATGCTAATGTAACGAGCATTGAATCTGAAACATTTTTCGCAGACATTAATAGAACAATGAAAAGAAATGATTTTAGAATAAGCCCAGATCTAAAGCGATTGGCATATTTTAATTGGTCGTGGGGGAAACAATCAGTCGTCGTGGATGGCCGGCAAGGGAAAGAGTATGATGATATAGGTTACGGTGCTCTCACTTTCAGCCCTGACAGTAAACGCGTGGCCTATATTGCCGGAAGTGCCAATAAGAGATTTGTCGTTGTAGATGGTCAGGAAGGAAAACATTATGACGGTATTCATATTCATTATTTTACCATTCCCTCTGGAAACACAGGTGCGCCTGACCTCATCTTTAGCCCTGACAGCAAACGCGTAGCCTATATTGCTGCAATAGGAAACAAACGACTATATACATATATTGACGGAACAGGCGAAAAGATGTTTTCCGTCGTGGATCACAAGGAGGGAAAATACTATGATTTCGTCTGCTCAACCATCTTCAGCCCGGACAGCAAACACCTTGCTTATCTCGCGGTAAAAGGTGAAAAGTATTTTATCGTCGTGGATGGTCAGGAAGGCAAACATTATGATTCCACACATGAGCCAATCTTCAGTCCGGATAGCAAGCGATTTGCTTACATTGCCGAAACAGGCGGCAAGACGCATACTGTCATTGATGGTCAAGAAGGCATGCGTTATTATCAGATAGGTGCTCTTATATTTAGTCCGGACAGTAAACACATTGTTTATATTGCCACTGATACAGATGGCAAAGTTTTTCCAGTTGTGGATGGTAAAGAAGGTAAACGTTATTACAATGTACAGTCTGTTATATTTACTCCAGACAGCAAGAACATAGCCTATATTGCTACCAATACAGACGGAAAAATTTGTGCTGTAGTAGCTGGTCAAGAAGGGAAGCCTCATTATGATATAGACGCTAGTTCTCTCACCTTCAGCCCAGATGGCAAATATGTCGCTTATGTAGCCAAAAAACGTAGAAAAATGTTTGTTGTTGTAAATGATTCAGAAGGGAATCAGTATGATAGTATTATTTCCGCGGGCTTTGGAGGAGGGATAGTCTTTGACAACAATAATAATCTCCGTTATCTGGCAGTAAGAGATGACAAAATCTACACTGTAAAAAGGCATCTTTCGCCGGCACAAAATCGTTTAGAGGCAGTGCATAAAGACAAAGAAACGACGGCGCAATCCCCTTCGCCGCTAATGGAAGGAGATCAGAGGCACAAAGAAATAAAAGGGATCGTGTTAAATGACGGAAATGTCATTGAAGGGCAAATACTCAATATCAGCGCTAACGCCGTAATAATTCGGACAAAGGATGGAAAGGTATTATCGTATTCCTTTGAAAAAGAAGTCCGTGGGTTTGTCAAATAATAGAAATAAGGTTAATCCGGGGCTGATGTATATTTTTACACGGTGAAAAAATGAAAAAATCGAACAAAAAAATACTCTATATATTTTTTGCATGTACTGCTGTTTTCATTATCGGATTTTCTATTCTGCTGTTAAATTATAGCCATAGTCCCATTGATCATAAAAATTCAACGGTACTGGTCAATATACCAGTCGGAACCACATTATCTGAGGTTGTCAAAATGCTAAGTCAGGCGGATTTGGTCAAAAAACCTATTTTATTTTATGGCTTGATCATAATAAAAGGAGCTACACGCTCCGTTCGCGCCTGTGAATATGAATTTAATACGTCAATAACTCCCTCGGAACTGATTGATAAACTGTTGCTCGGTGACATGATGTACTATCGTTTAACTATCCCCGAGGGGTTATCCATAATGGAAAGTTTAAAAATAGTTATCTAAAAAAGGCCGCATCAATGAAAAATAAATTTCAATTACTGCTAATGCTATCAACAATTCTCATCGTTTCACTTCCATCTATCTGTTTTTCTGAGCTGAAAACGGTTGAGCATGAATACTGTGATTTTTATTTGGGTGACTTAAAAAACAAGAAGAAACTTAATGAGTTTAGAAAGAAAATAAAGCAGGAAACAATTGAAGATTATGTTTTTAAAAATATCAGCACTTCAAGTTTTTGGATTCCTGATATATGGGTTAGTGAAATTATAAGTAAATATATTGAAAAAGTAATTACTGTTAGTCATACGGAAAATAATAGAAAAATCTGTGATAAGATCAAAATAACTTATGACCAAGAAGTGTGGGATAAATATATTTCCAAAATGAGTGTAACTTATTCTAATCTACCCTCTTCTTGGGAATATGACGTTAATAATGTTCTGAAAAACAAAAGTGACAAAATCAATATAGGTCTAATCGTTGAAACTAAAATTCCAGGGATAGATTCATTACAGAAGGAAAAGTTAGAGAATGAACAGGAAGAAGAGTTTTATAAGATGACCCAATGGAAAGAGAACAATGACAAATACAAATATCTTGATAGAAGACATTTGAATAAAGTTCTAGAGGAACAGAAACTTTCATCATCTGGATTGACGGATAGTGATACTGTAAAAATTGGTAAACTTCTAAACTTGGATATAATTGTTCTCAGATTAATTTATAATGATAGGCTGTTAACAAAAGTTCTTAAAGTAGATACTGGAGAAGTATTGTTGTTTAAGACATTTGAGAAAAGAACATTAGACAACTGGGTTAAATACGGTGAGGATAAAGATAATAATTTATATTTTTATAAAAAAATTGGTTCAAATGACAAGACCGAATACAAAGGGATACGCCGAGTCTGGTTGAAACTAGTTTACACTGATAAAGGTAGAAAAAACGAGTTGCAATTTAGAAGGGATAATGAATTTCCAACTGAAGGATTAGAAAAATTATCACACGCGTTGTCTTTATTTGAAATTGATTGTGAAAAACTAAGTTTTCAGACAAACTCATTTTCTTACTATAATATGGTCGGTGAGAAAATATATGACGATGATACTGCAGATTCTGGAAATATATCTCCGGATAGTTTATTAGATCTTCTTCGTGAAAAGGTCTGTGATTAAATCTTACACTTCCATTCCTATCTAGGGTGAACTCCTCTGTGGTAACAACGGGTGATTTCGTCGTTAAACCTTTCAATTGGAAAGAAACACATTACCAGACATAACGATATTGCAACATCGTAGGTGAATGAGATAAAAGTACGCATCAACCGGATGAACCTGAATCAGGTATTCCCGCCGGAATATTCTTCAATTCTCGCAATTTTATTCCTGTGGATTTAGTAATTTTCTTATAGAAATTTTGATATTCTAAATCGCTTAATCCTTCCTTTTTTAATGCTCCTGCAAGTGATTTTCCGTTTTCTATTATATCTCTAATTTTCTGCTCTATGATCTTCTTGCGAACATTATTTGCATATTCGATAATATCTTTAAGCTGAATATCTTTCGCGTTGATTGACATTTCGCCACTGCTCGAATCCTTCATCACCTGCATCACATCTTCCGGCAGCAACTTTTTTCTATCGGCAATCATCATGTTTTTAATGCCATAGCGAAGAATATTTTCCAGTTCGCGATAATTTCCGGGATAATTGTAGTTTTGAAGAACCGCAACCAATTGATCGTCAAAGGTTATTTCATCTGAAATCTGCAACCGTTGTTTGGCCTTGTGAAGACTACTGTCAATAACTAAATACGGATTTTTCGGCATACGGTCACGAAGAGGCGGCATATGGATAAAATCTGGATTGCCGAAGCGATATAGCAGGTCAGGCATGATTTTCCCATTCTTTATATCGTCTGGTTGAGCAGCTCCAATAAAGCGGCCTTCAATTTGTATTCGCTTTGTGCTGCCTATTGGAGTTATGAATTTCACATCCATGACTTTTAATATTTTAGCCTGTAGGTGCAAAGGCATCTTCCCTAGTTCATCCAAAAAAATAGTTCCTTTTCCAGCCTGTACTAATTTTCCAGTTTTTTTGCCGGTGGCTCCAGTGAAGGCACCTTTTGCATGGCCGAACAATTCAGACTCAAGAAGATTCTCCGGGATGGCCGCACAATTGATTTCCTCAAAAGGCAATTTGCGTCTTTCACTCATCAAATGGATCGCTCTGGCCATTGCCTGTTTGCCGGTGCCTGTTTCTCCAACGATTAGAATGTTATCACCCATTTGAGCATCATAATATAAATGCTGAAGCCAGTTTTTCTCAACGAAAGGGACAATAATACTATAACCTAAATCAGTTATTCCTGCCGCCAAAAGACAAAAGGAAGATAAAGCACTAGGGAATATTTCCTTATCCGTTCTAGCAATATATTTTTCCATATCCTCAAAACAGTGATGAATTAAGAATTGTTGAATATGTTCCTGCTTCCCTTGCTCTGCGGCAATAGGGATTAAATTTACGATAAATTCTTCATAAGGTTCTTTGTATTTTTCTTTTTCTAAAAACTTCAGGAGAGATTCTTTGTTGAATGCACGATCCTTCTTAATGGCGTTGATGACTTTTTCACATAAAACATCTACATTTTCTCTATTCATTTTCATTTCCGTACCCTTAATATGAATTATACTTTTTATTATAATTATTTATATTAATTTGTCAATAAGCAACCGAACACACTCAGCAGTAAAATAACCAATTGCATAATTATATCAATATCATCAGTAATTTTTATCTATTTGGCATGAATCACGCAATATAAAAAGCCAAATACGAAAAGGAGAATTGAAAATGCAAAATGAACTTGCCTACCATGATGTTTATTCCGTTGCATATGCCGATCTAAAAGGGATTCCTATCAGGATGATCAGGGAAGATAGGCGTGTTATCTTCCTGCTGCCGGATGAACCAAACACCTACCAAGTGTTGGGAGAATTTAATTCCAACCCGTCTCTCCCTCTGCTGAATTATATAACCCATTTGAAAAAAATTCGGGCGCAGATGATTGCTCTGCAACGTGCGTGAGGTTAATCATGACTATCATTGCACACCCGAAGCATTTAGCAGATTTGAGGAAATCAGGGCTTACAGACGAAACTATCTCGCGGGCTAAAATCGAGAGTATCAGGCCGGATAGAATTGGCAAAGAACTTGGTTATTCTCTACAGAACCTGGAATCCATGTATGGGATTCCATATGATGATCAATTCTCGCGCTACCGATGTTTCTATTTCGAAGGCACAACCGGCAGCAAGTATCTTCAAGTAAAAAATTCCGGAAACAGGCTCTATATCCCGCCGAACATCGTTCGTGACAAGCTACAGGATGCTGATGCAACGCTTTACATCACCGAAGGCGAAAAAAAGGCGCTGCGTGCCTGTCAGGAGGGTTTGCTCTGTGTCGGCCTATCAGGACTGTGGAACTGGAAGAACAAAGCTAAAGATGACCTTATCGATGATTTCAATCTGATTAATTTTAAGAACCGCATCGTCAAGCTCGTGCCAGACGATGACTGGCTGACGCCAAACAAACACGGTTACAAAAAAAATCTGCAAGCGGCGGTTTATCGTCTCGCGGGAAAATTGAAGCTGCGGGGCGCAAGGGTATTTATCGTAAATCTTGAAAAGGAAAATAAGAATGAAAACAGGAATGGATGATTTTTTAAACACTCACAGCGTCGAAGATTTTGCGTCACTGCCGGAAACAGAAGTCACAGATGAGGCTATTGCCCGAAATGGCAACAGGCAACCTTATTATATTGCCGACGACGGTTCCACCTATCGCTGGAAGGACACCAAAGACGGACGCTATCGGGTCAAGCTGGCCAATTTTGCCGCTATCATATCTGAAGAGACACGGGAAGATGACGGCGTGGAAGTAACTCATTCTTACAAAATAGCCGGTTATGCAGACAAGCAATTCTTCCCGGCCATTGAGGTTCCTGCCGGTCAGTTTGGCGCGATGAACTGGGTTACAAAATGGGGAACTGAAGCCATCATCGAACCGGGTTCTAACAATAAGGACTGTATGCGGCACGCCATCCAGATTCTGTCCCGTGGCCGAACGAGGAAGACTGTTTGTTTTACCCATACAGGCTGGCGTTATACAGACGGCCAATGGATATTTCTGACGTCAACCGGCGCAATCGGCAAAGAGGGAGTCAATGTCAGGCTGTCGCGTGAAAATGCGCGCTATAGCCTTCCGTTGGCACCGGAGAATGAGAAAGAGGCTATAGAGGCTTCCCTATCTTTTCTGCAAATTGGGAAAAAGGAAATCACATATCCGCTGTTCGCAGTCACTTACTTGTCTCCTCTGACCAGTTTACTGAATCCGCCGCCGAACTTCATATCTTACGTCTATGGCCAAACAGGAACTTTTAAAACCACAACCACTCTCTTGCAGCTATCTCATTTTGGAGATTTCCAAAGCATAACCAGTTTGAGCAACTTTGATGACACAGGCAACAGCATTGAAAAAAAGGGTTTTACTCTGAAAGACGTATTACACGTTCTTGACGATTATCATCCATCCTTCAGACGGCAGGACGCACAGGCAAAAGAAAGTCTGGCGCAGCGGGCTATTCGTGCCTACGCCAACCGAACGGCAAGAGGGCGATTGAATGCCGACACATCCGATAAAGGCAGACATGAACCGAGGGGCTTTCTGCAAATTACCGGAGAGGAGCTTGTGTCATTGCCATCTACGCAGGCACGAACGCTGGTTGTGGAGATAGAACCGGGCGACATCGACAAAGATAAACTTACAACCATCCAGGACAAGATGGACTTGCTGCCGCATGCCATGACCTCTTTCCTGCTTTGGGTTCGTGACAATATCCCGGAGATACAATCAGGGTTTCCATCGCGGTTTCGGGAGTTGCGGGAAATTGCCGCGGATGCCGCAGGGAACGGAATACATCGAAAACTGCCGGAGCAAACCGCATTCCTTCTATACGCGCTGGAACTTGTCGGTCAATGGCTGATGGACAAGGGCATTCATTCTGAAGACGAAGCAGAAGCCTTCGTCAAAGAAGCATTTGATATTTTCAACAAACTGACAGATCGGCAGGCACAGCGGATTGCCGAAGATGACCCGGTCAAGAAGTTTTTCGACATTCTTTCAGCGCTGGTTCTCTCAAATAATGCGCAATTCGACCATATGCAACGTCAGGGGGTAACTAGAGGCGGCGGAGATGTCATCGGTTATTTTGACGACGAATATACTTATCTGATTCCCACTCCGACATGGCACGCCATCAGCCGATATTCAATGCAGGAGGGAAACCACTTCCCGTTTAAACCGCGAAGCCTTTATAAACTCCTGCGGGCCAAAGACATCCTTATCCCATATAAAAACGAAAGCACAACTCCGGTTAAAATTAACGGCAGTCTCCACCGTGTCATAAAAATCTATGGGACGTACCTTAATTTAAACGTAACTCCCGTAACCGAAGGTTAAATAATTGATATTACTCACATTAAACAATTATTCTTCACGTAACCAACACGTAACCGGACGCACAATTCACGTAACCGAATTTTTAGAGTTACGGGAACACGCTGCCGAGTTACGGAATAGTTACGGGAAACGAAAGATGAAACCATCAATAAAATCAATTATTAAGGTTATGGTTACGGAAGTTACGGCATTTTTACACAACGGTCTAAATATTTTTTAAGAGGGTGAATATGTCACTATTCAAACTGTTGAAATTAAAAACTAAAGCAGAAAAGGCAAATGGCTCACAACGCTCATCCACCGATGTCGATCTGCACGCTCCAGCCACCTACGAAATGGCCGTTGAGATGGCCTATATTTTGACTACAACACGCATTGAGGTGGAAGCCTACCTGTCCGGGGGGCGTTTTGTGAACAATGACCATCTGCGGCGTCTTTTGCAGAATGTTGACGATATTGGCGACCAGGCTCTGGCCGGGACAAAGCGCTTTGAGGATTACGTGGATGCAGTCGAGAAGTGGAAACAGGCAATCTTTCAATCTCATCCGAGAGCGGACAAAATGACGAGCGACATTGAAAACTGTAATCTAATGGAGAAAGCAATATGAGGTGGTGCTAACCTAATGAAAATGCCTTTCGGGAAATATCACGGCTGCGAATTAGACGAACTGCCGGACTCATACATTAAATGGCTTTGGCGTAAGGTTGACTTGCGGGAACCATTACGAAACGAAATCTTGCGGGAATGCCGGGTGCGGTTTCAACGGACGAACCAAAGCAAAGGAAACAACAGGACAATAATTTAAAAGGGGGAAACGAAATGAAAAATCAGAAAAAGGCGTTTGTGGATCAGGGGAAACGGATTGTGTTGAAATACAATGAGGACGTTACCGGGGCTGCTTGTTACTTTTGCGGGTTGCGTGTCGAAGATGACGGATTTGATTTTTTTGTTGAAGGCACAAACGAGTTTCGGGTTTGTGAGCATTGCGCGAAAGAAAAAGCGCCGGATTTATATGAAATATGGCGCGACGCGCACCGCTGGAATGAAGAAATAGACATTAAGTCTTTCCGGGAAGGCGTCAAGGTTGGCAAAGAAGAGGCCGGGCAAATGATCATTGACACGATTGATGAGCCGGTCATTTCCAGAGTAAGGCGGATTTGCCAGGTTGACTTGGACGCTAAGCCTTTCCGGGAAGTGGACATACCTTTTTAACAAGGCGGGAAAAAATGAAGGAAGAATATAAAATGGCAAATTATGGCCATGCAAAGGGGTGAGTTATGAAACAAAATAAACTACTGCGCCGATTAGAAGCATTGGAAGAGATCGTCAAACCCAAAGTAACTGAAATACCACCGGAAGCGCAGGCGATTATTGACCGGATGTTAGCGGCTAGGGCTGAAAGGCTGAAAATCACCACACCGGAGGACGAAAAGCATGAAAAATGAGTTAGAAATCATTGGAAACGGGCAGGAAATCAACACAAAACAGAAGCGGGCCATAGCTTACTTGGTTGCCGCAAAGGATATTGAATCCGGTTGCCGGGCTGCCGGGATCAGCACGACAACCTATTACGATTGGATCAAGAATCC
>Ga0208196_1001512_pt1 | contig 24433 bp, 16 predicted proteins | sample AD_JPNNA7_MetaG_FD_184443 | JGI IMG/M metagenome (GOLD analysis project Ga0208196, IMG submission 184443) | Active sludge microbial communities of municipal wastewater-treating anaerobic digesters from Japan - AD_JPNNA7_MetaG (SPAdes) (version 2) | ecosystem: Engineered > Bioreactor > Anaerobic...
TTTCTAAAAGACTGGATCACGGCTCGCAGGCCGTGATGACACACTTTTAAGTCTGGGATGGTTTGTTTCGGGGCTGACGTGGTAGTTTCCAAAAGACTGGATCACGGGTCAAGCCCGTGATGACGCGGTAAATGACTTTGGCAGCGTTGTATCCTATATGCTGACCAATCAGGATCGGCAAGGAAGATTTTTACATTGACAGATTTTCGGGAATGTTTTATCTTATCCCGAGTGTGAATGGAAACTGAAATTCAAGAGCTTGTAAACCAAGCGTCGCTGCATGCTCCCTCTCTACATGCTTGTCTTGCTATATTGCAGTTAGTATAAGTACAATACATATCAGGTAGGTAGAAATGAAAAACAAGGTTTTCTACACGCTTTTTCTTCAGAGAGGCGAAAGCACTTGTGTGTGCAGAAACAAGCCTGGTTCTCAATTATATGCGGGGGTGTTATGATGGGGCTGTTTTATTGTTTCAGAGGCATGGTTCGTAACCGGCGAATACTTTTTTGGGTGTTATTGCTCAATGCATTATTGTTTTTTAGCGCTTCTTATGCACAAACAACACTCACTCCCTTATGCCAATACCAGGCACCACCAGGAGCAGATTATATCAACCAGATTCGTTTCCCTTATGAAAGTCAACCTGCAAAGCGTGGTTCAGATGCCAACCACGACGGGTATGATGATTATATCAAAGCATTTGGATATACGAATACATCAGGTGTTGATGTTGTTTGCTTTTGGGGTAACTCTGTTCTAAGCAATATCCCCAATTGCATCTATAACTGGCCAAGTGAGAACATTTCCGGAGCATGTGTCACCTGGCATGGTGATTTGAATGGAGATGGATTAAACGACTTTGTCGCAACCTATCAAGGCTATATGGGTATGTATGCAGTGATATCATTTAGTGACTCCCCCTTCAACATCAATCCTGATCTGACTTTTCAACTTCCGTATTGGGGAGGATTCACAGCTTTCAACGGAGGATACGATTTCAATAATGATGGGTTTGACGATATCCTGTGTGTGGATGAGGATAGCCAGTTTCATGAAGGTAATGTGGATATCTTATTTGGTGGTAATCCAATGGATACAACAATCGATGTTCACTTCCAGGGTTCCGAACCTTATGGGATCAGAGTGGGTTATCAATACGCGGTCGGAGATATCAATGGTGATAGCATCGATGACTTGATATTATCCCGCCAGGGTTTTGGTGATTACGATCCTCTCTATCTTGATATTTACTATGGAGGGCCAGCATTCAAAAATCCGGAAGTATCTTTCTCATTAACTCTGCCGCACCCATTTATGAAGGATTCTAACTTGTTGGCAAATGGTGACATCAATGGAGACGGATATGATGATATATGTATCCCATTCTATGATTCACTATATGTTTATTGGGGCAATGAAGGCATGATCACAGATTATTCCACCTTCTATATTGAAAATAGCCAAACACAACTGATGCAGACAATCGCGTTTTATTGTAATATTAACAATGATGAATATGACGATCTTGGGATTTATATGTGGAGAGAGGACCATGTAGATTTTTATTTGGGTGGAGAAAACCTTCCATCTCAGCCAACCTATTCAATAACGATAACTCCCTGCTTATCAACTAGTGGAATCGGTGTTGATCTGGGAGATTTAAACGGAGACCATCACGATGACGTTCTGGTGAGTGACGGCGGAACTTTCAATACGGCAACAGTTTACTCCCTGGATCCATCTGATGCTGACGACCTTGTTATGCTGGAGGAAAACTCAATCAAAAACTACCCCAATCCCTTCAACCCCTCCACCACCATAGCTTTCCATCTGCCCCAACCTTCTTCAGCCAGTTTGACGGTCTACAATGCCAAAGGGCAGCTCGTTAAGACGCTGCTGTCAGACACAGCTCTAAGCGCGGGGAAGCACAGCTACTTCTGGGACGGCAAAGACAAGGACGGGTGCGAGGTGGCGACAGGCCTGTATCTCACCTGCCTCAAGGCTGGAGGAAAATGCCTGAGCCGTAAGATGATGCTGATTAAGTGAGGGTGGCTCACCCCAGCTAAAAGACTGGATCACGGCTCACGCGGTTCACGCAGATATACGCGGATAAAAGGCGCGGATTGCCGCGGTATCGGGCTGCCGAAGTCTGTTCGGCAGAGGCAACGGAGTTGCCTGTTGAAAGAGACCTCCGGTCTCTGTGGCAAACGGACTTTGCCACCCCAATAAGGACCCGGCTGTCTGAGTTTGGAGTTCGAGCCGGCAATATGGGTTTCATGCTTATACCTGTCCCGAAGCCGGCTCGGACTTCAAACACTCATTAAAAGACTGGATCCCGGGTCAAGCACGCTTGCCCGGGATGACACGGTGTATAGCTTGGTGGGGTTTGTTTCGGGGTTTGGTGGGTTGTTTCTAAAAGACTGGATCACGGCTCGCAGGCCGTGATGACACACTTTTAAGTCTGGGATGGTTTGTTTCGGGGCTGACGTGGTAGTTTCCAAAAGACTGGATCACGGGTCAAGCCCGTGATGACACGGTGTGTAGTCTGGGATGGTTTGTTTCGTGGGCTGCCGAAGTCTGTTCGGCAGAGGCAACGGAGTTGCCTGTTGAAAGAGACCTCCGGTCTCTGTGGCAAACGGACTTTGCCACCCCAATACGGACCCGGCTGTCTGAGTTTGGAGTTCGAGCCGGCAAAATGGGTTTCATGCTTATACCTGTCCCGAAGCCGGCTCGGACTTCAAACACTCATTAAAAGACTGGATCACGGCTCGCAGGCCGTGATGACACACTTTTAAGTCTGGGATGGTTTGTTTCGTGGGCTGGTATCCACCTCTTCCCCGATCTTTTTATGAAAGAATGAAAGCAAGTTGGTATCAGAGTCCTGTAGCGAAAAGCTAAAAGAGGGAAATCCCGAGGTTTGCCAGCAGGCTGAACTTTTTGGGATGCAGCAGCGACAGGCGTCCCGTGCAGGCCAGGCGGCAGTCTCTTATCCTGCCCGAGGCGGAGGCAAACACCTGGGTGTCGTCATTGGCGCAGAGGCTGTAGTTCTCGGGTTCAAGCTCGTCGAAAGCCAAAAAGCTGCGCGGACTCTGCCAGGTGACGAAGCCCGCTTTCAGGGTCAGTTTGGGCAGCTTCCAGCCCCAAGTGGTGGAAGCCCGGTAGCTGTTTTGGTTGTAGTCGCGCTTGTCTTCCAGATGGTAGCTGAATTCCACCTGCTGATAGGCCTGGGGCAGAAACCAGTATCTGCCAGCCACTGCCAGGCGGTGGTTGCGGGGTTCCCTGGCGCTGTAACCGCTGTCCGCCAGCGCTATGATCTCGCGGTCAAAACCCTGGTAGGAGGCTCTCAACAGATTGCCCCGGCGTGAATATTCGAGGGCAGCGATCAGGCGGGAAAGCTGCCCGGCGGAGAAGGAAGGGCCATGATTGAGGCTGTAACGCAGTTGGGCGGATGCGCCCTTGAGGGGCAGAGGAGCGCGCAGTTCGTAGCTGAGTTCCCTTCTGCGGTCGCTCTGCACCAGCGCCGCGGGGGAAGTGGAGTAGGGCAGTTGGTGCTGGATGCCCGCCAAAGCATGGCTGACGGTCTGGCGGAACCCTCCCTTGCTGTATTGCCAGGTGGCCAGTGAACTCAGATAAGACCCCGCCAGGCAAAGCTCCGCGTCCAGCAGATGCGCTCCCTGCCCCAGCCAGCCATAAAAACTGCCAAAGAACAGCCTGCTGTCCAGCCTGGGTTGCACGAACTCCCGGTCATAGCTTTGATAGCAGGCCAGTAGTGCCAGCCCCGCGCGCTTGTTTTGCCAGCCCAAAGCGCCGCCCAGCCAGTTTTCCCGGGTTGTGCCCAACAGACCGGTGCGGGTCTTGGGCAAGGAGCGGATCATGCCTTCCTGCAGGCGTGCCTCCCGGTTTTGGAAAGACGCGAAGAGGCCGCCGCGCAGATTGCGGAAAGCCAGCGTCATGGCCGCGCCGGTGGGAGCGTAGCTGAGCGCGGAGGAGGGCAAATGCAGGCTGAACAGGCTGTCCGGGGCAGCCCGGCTCCCGTTTCCCAGGGCAATCCCCCTGCCAAAGCGGAAACGCCAGACTCCCAGCATGGCCTCCAGATTGGCATTGCGCAGGCTGGTGTTGAAGAGGAAATGCCCCGTCCCTGTTTTCAGGTCATGGCGGTAGCGCAGGAGCAGGGCTTCCGAGCGAAGCTGATAGAGGGCGATGTTTTCCCACCAGGCGCTGTTTTGTGAGAGGCGCAGGCGGCTGTCCAGCCCGAGAGGCTGCTTGAGTTCACGCAAAGCGTCCAGTTGGGCTTGCCAGGCCTGCAGGCTGAGATTGAGGGTGTCCAGCTCAATCAGTTCATACTCTGCCTGGGCGTTCAGCGCGATGCCGCAACAGGCGAGCAAAAGAGCCAGCAGGCAGCGTTTCACCAGCCGTAAGCGATGTCCAGGCAATGGGTGAGGCTCAGTTGGGGATGGCTGCGCACCGCGTAGGTAAGCTCTCCCCGCCCCCAGGTGATGCCAATGCCCGCTCCAAAGCGGGAAGGCGAGCTTTGCCAGGACGTGAGCAGCAGGAAGTTCTCCCCAATCTCGCAGCGGGTGGCCGCTCTCAGCATGTCCTTCCCCTGGGGCAGATACACGTAGGAGGTGGCGGCGCCGATGTCCCCGGTCACCTGGGAGGCAAGCGTGATATGCAACTGGGCGTCCTGCAGGCCGGGATGCAGCCAGCGGAGCTCGGCGGCATAGTCATCGTCACCCAGGCGCAGAGCCAGATCGGCGGCCAGGCTGTGAAAACTCTGGCGGGTGCTGAAGCGTTCGTAAAGCAGGTGTCCGCTCGCTCCCAAATCCAGCAGTTCATATTCCACGGCGGCGCCCAGGCGCAAATCCTGCCACAGATAGTCGCCCTCATCCAGATAGCTGGCGCCCAGGTTCAGATCCAAAAACCCGGCTGGAAAGGCGGAACTGAGCGAATAGACGCCCAGATTCCCCATATTGAAGGGCCGGGAATAGGAAAGCGAGAATCCGCTCACACCGATGAGGGGCGAAAGTTGATGATCCGCCACGGAGGAGGAAAGCAGGGTGACGCCGCTAAGGGCGTTGGCGGAAGCGCTGTCTTCCGTGATCAGCGCGGAAAGGATCGCCGCTTGCAGCAGCAGGCAAAGGCAGATAAACTTGCGCATTGTCCCCCGGTCTGGAGTCTGAGCGGCTGCCGGTTTTTAGATCAGGCGTGCTTCCGTGTCCGGATCGAAGAAGTGAGCCCGGTGCATGTCCAGGCTGATGGCAAACTCCTGTCCCATCCTGGGCAGTTCCTTGGGATCAAGTCGGGCGGTAAACTTGTATTTGGCTGTGATGAGCACCACGTGGTATTCGTTGCCCAGAGGCTCCACGAGGTCGCAAGTGGTTTTGATGCCCTGGGGGAAATCTGCCATGGAGTCGAACCTGGCGTCGTAGATATCCTCCGGGCGTATGCCCATGATAACCTTTTTATCCTTGTAAGCGGAGAGGGTTTGATGATGATCGGGGTGGATTTTGACGCTGAAATCCCCGCAATCGAAGAGCAGGTCGTTTCCGCTGGCCTTGACCGTTCCATCCACCATGTTGATGGCGGGGCTGCCGATGAATCCAGCCACAAAGATGTTGGCGGGATCGTTGTAGATATTGAGGGGTGTGTCGATCTGCTGCAGCACGCCGTCTTTCAACACAGCGATGCGGTCGGCCATGGTCATGGCCTCCACCTGGTCGTGTGTCACGTAGATCATGGTGTTGGCAAGCTGCTGGTGCAGTTTGACGATCTCGGCGCGCATCGCCACGCGCAGCTTGGCATCCAGGTTGGAGAGGGGTTCGTCAAAGAGGAAGACCTTGGGGTTGCGCACGATGGCACGACCCAGTGCCACGCGCTGGCGCTGACCGCCGGAAAGCTGTCCCGGCTTGCGCTTGAGCATGTCTTCTATGCCCAGCAGCTTGGCTGAAAAATGCACCTTTTGCTGGATGGTCTTCTTGTCCTCGCCCCGGAGCTTGAGGGCAAAGGCCATGTTGTCATAGACCGTCATGTGGGGATAGAGGGCGTAGTTTTGGAACACCATGGCAATATCGCGGTCTTTGGGTTGCACCTTGTTCACCAGGCGGTCGCCAATGTAGATTTCTCCCGAGGAGATTTCCTCCAAGCCGGCAATCATCCTGAGGATGGTGCTCTTGCCGCAGCCGGAAGGTCCCACCAGGACCACAAATTCCTTGTCTTCAGCCTCGAAGCTGACGTCCTTCACCGCGTGAAAGCCGTTGTCGTAATACTTGTTCAGGTTCTTGATCACTATCTTTGCCATGCTGAACTCCTTTGAGATTAGAAAAATATGGCGGGCGCTTCTGTCAAGCCGGAAATTTGCTCATTCGGAAAATACTACTTTGTCGCGGTTTGACCGCTTGGCTTTGTAGAGCGCGGCATCTGCCCTGGCAATCCCATCCTCCATCTGCTCCCCTGCCTTTGTGCCGTGGGCTTCATGAGAGACGCCTATGCTCACGGTGAGGCGGATTTCGCGCTGGGGTCTGCCAAAGACGTGGGCGGCGATCCTGGCGCGCAGTTTCTCCATCAGGCGGATGGCTTCGGATGGGTCGCTGTCGAAGATTACGATGAGAAACTCATCCCCCGCGTAACGGATAACGATATCGCTGGCGCGGAAGCTGCCCGAGATCAGTTCAGCCAGTTCGCGCAGCACTCCGTCCCCGGCGAGGTGTCCATGCTCGTCGTTGACCTGTTTGAAAAAGTCCACATCCACGATCGCGAGGTTCACCGGGATGCCGTGGCGTGCGGCAAGCCTGAACATCTGGTGCAGGTTGTTGCTCAAGTAACGGCGGTTGCGGAGGCCAGTGAGGTTGTCGGTGAGCGAGAGCTCCTCCACCCTGCGGTAGAGCTGGGTGATCTTCTCGTATTCGGAATTGAGGGTTTCCACAAAGGCGTTGCCCTGCAGGCTGACCTGATTGCCCAGCTCCATTACCCGCCTTCCCAAAATGCGCATGGCGCGGCAATATCCGGCAGGATCAAGCTGCTGGCGCAGGAACTGGCTCAGATTGTGCAGATGCATCCAATTGCGGTGCAGCCAGTAATTTGACTGCTGATAGTAGCGGATGGACTCCTGAAAGTTACCCAGCATGGCGGAGGAATAGTTTCCCGCAAAGAAATGGATGTGCTGGGTCTGCTGGGCGTTCAGGGCTGAGGGGCTGCGTTCAATCAGACGCAGGGCGTAATACATCTTCTGGTTGGGATCGACCAGGCCGTCCTCCAGGGTGAGAAGCCGGTACATGGCCAGGCTCTGGAGCGGTTCCTCCTGCGGGGAAAGGGCTTGCAGGATCTTGAGCAGCAGATCGCGTTTCACCGCGGTGTTCCTGCCCCAATAAAGGATTTCGATCCAATGCAGGACGAGGCACAGCGCGCTGTGGGCTCCCGCCTTTTCCCTGATGTCGCAGATCAGGTTCAGCCACAGGCCGCAGAATTGCCGGTGTTCCTTGCGGGCGAGCAGGATCCTGGCCCAGGCCAGGCCGCGCAGTATGTTCAGGCGGGAATCGTGGATAGCTTTGGGTTCTAAAGACTCAAGCTGTTGCGCGGCCAGTTCGGTGTCTCCCAGCGCGGCAAGCAGGTGGCATAGTTCCAGGCGGCGCAGCAGGCTTGGATTGGCTTCGGCTTCCGGCAAACCAAGGAAGGAAAAACTCTCAGGCGTGAACAGCCCTGCCTCTTCCTCTTCCTGTAAAGGCAGATGCTCCAGTTTAGACAGAAAGGGGTTCAATACCGGGTGGGGCTGCAAGTCCTGGGACAGCAGCAGTTCAGTGATCGCTTCCAGGCAGTGCTGGCAATGGTCGCGCCACTCTTTCCAATTGTTTGTGGTACCTGGCTCACCCACCAGGTTCAGGATGCTCTCGACGCTCTGCTGCCGCTGGCCGGCGGGGCAAAACATCAGCTCCTGAACAAGTTGCCTGCAGCGTTTTGGCTTGTCCCCGTTAGCTGCCATATCCTTTCAGGTTAACCGGACAGCCAGCCCGGCAGACCATCCGGTCAGTCATTTGCCGCCCTTTTTGGCATCCGGACTGGGCGTAGCTGGCTTGAAACGCCAGATGGTTTCGTTCGGTTTGATCATGCCAAACTGTTCCCGGGCAATCTCTTCCGCCGCCGCGGGATCGGTCTTGAGCCGGTTGTTTTCCCTTCTCAGGCTGTCGTTTTGGGCCTGGGTCTGGCTTAGTTCCCGCTCCAGGCGCTTCACCTGGCGGTCGATCTTCCACACCTTGTAAAAGCTGAAGCCGCTCCAGAGGAAAATCCAGCTCAGCACCAGGATCACTCCCAACCAGAACAGCAACCGCACCAGTTTGCTTGGTTTGTCTCTTTTCATCGCGTCACCAATCCTGCCAAAAATGATTTATGAATATCCACCGCCTGATGGGGGCACATTTCGTGGCAACACATACATTTGATGCACACTTTGGGTTTGACCGCGGGCAGGACTCCGGGCGCCGCGTGAGTGATCGCGTGGACAGGACAACTGCGCACGCAGAGCCCGCAGCTTTTGCAGCGTTCGCTGATCCGCGGATGGAAGTAATAGACCTTTTGAAATATCCTGCGGCCAATGCCGGGCACATACTTGAGGAGTTCCTTGCGCAGCTTGACCACCCGGATATCCACATCGGGCAGGGTGAAATCCTGAAAGCTGGTGGGAACCTTGATCCTGGAGGGCAGGATGCCATCGCCGTGCAAAGCTTCCCACAGGTAGGGAACATCGCCCATCCTGAAGCCCATCAGCCGGGCAGCCGTGTAATCCATTGCGGGGATGGAACGCGAACCAAACAACAGGCCGAAGTTTCTGACTCTGCCTGCCGAAGGCCCTGCGCCGTCCATGCCAAGGATGCCATCGATAAAGCTGTAGCTGATGCGGGTTCGGGTGAGCCGGTAAAGCGCCAGCAGCAGTGCCGCGAAGTCGTTTGTGGCGGGATAGAGGCGGTGGTAGTCGGTCTTTATCAGGCCGGGGACGAGGCCGTAGAGGTTCTTCAATCCGCCCGTAAAACCCGTGAGGCTGTGGGTCTTGTATTTGGCCACGTTGATGATTATCCCACAGCGCCAGAACACTTCCGATATCTTGACCTTGGTGCCCTCATAGTCCAGCTCCCGGAAGCCGGATGTGGAGAGGTTCACCAGCTTCACCGGATAGCGCTTGGCCAGATCGTTGTAGCCACAGGTCTCCCAGACCCGTTCCACATTCAGCGCGCCGCCGGGGCTGTCGCCGATCCAGACCTCCTTGCCCTTTTCCAGCCAATATCTGACCAGAGCCTCCACCACTGCCGGATGGGTGGTTACCGCCCGTTCCGGGGGATAAGCCCCCAACAGATTGGGTTTGATCAGCACCCGTTTGCTGCGGTTGACCCTGGACTGCGGCATCTCGCGCAGAAAGCTCTTCACCGCGGCGTCCAGAGCCGCGGGGTCGTAGCTTTCAATCTTGCGGATCTGAACCTGGGGCATCAGTCGAAGTAGAGGAACCCTTTTTTCTTGAAGGCGCTGAAATAGAGGTCAATGGAGACGCCAACGTGGGCAAGCTCAGCTTTGCCTCCCACATCCATCAGGCCGGACAGGTTGATCTCGATATCCCTGTGTTTCCAGGTGACTCCCCCCGTCAGCAGATGCTGGTTGTTCTCGCTGACAACGCCGGTTCTCGACAGGGGATTCCACCAGACACTATCTCCGCTGGCGATATCGTAGCTGCCTTCCGGCAAGCGATAGGTTCCGCTCCACACCTCGGGGCTGTTGATATAGCCCAGGCGGTAGGTGAACCTGCGCACAGTCTTTTCCCATCCCAGCTTGACTCTCAGGCGGTCGCTAAACTGGTCGCTGATCGCCGCCGTATTCTCATAGTCGAGGTCTGCCGCCAGGCAATTGTCGTTGAACTTTACTGCCCCGCCCAGGGTTAGTTGCAGTGGCAGCACGCTGTCGTACTGCACAAACTTGAGATCCCAGTCCGCGTTTGTGGACGGCGTGAAGGTGATTCCCGCGCCCAGTAAATCCGTGCTGTACAACACACCCAACTGCGGACGCAGGAAATACTTGTAGTCGCGCTGTTTCTCAAAAGAGCCCAGGATCACCGGTTCGCTGATGTAGTAGATCTGATTGTTCAGGTTCAAGCCCAGATTCCAGTTCCCTTTGTGCCAGCCCAGGTTTGCCGTGATCTGCTGCAGGTTGAAGGTCGGTATAAAGCGGTAGACGTAGTAGCCAAAGTTCATTGGCACCTGAAAATCGTCCACACTGATGCTTTTGGGATTGGAGTAGAGGAGCGCGCCGCTGAAATCTCCCCCCAATTTCCCGCCAAAACCCGCGCTCCCGATGGGGACGGGTGAGTTGTAGTTCACTTCCGCGCGGTAATAGTTGTTGTCGATTTGTGGTTTCACCAGCAGTTCCAGGTGCAGGGAGCCTTTTTCCGGCAAGTAACCAGCGGGGTTCAGCAGCAGATGATCCACTGCGCCCATCAGGCCTGCGCCGGTGTTGCCCCTGCCCATCGCACGGGTGGACAGATAGTTATGGGAGTAACTGTCGTAAACGGGATTAACATACTCCGGCTGGGGATAGTCCAGCACGGGCGTTTCCTGGGCAAAGAGTCCCAGGGCTGCCAGGAGCAGCAGTAATAGGAATGTCGCACGCATGATAAAACCTCTCAATTCAGTTTATTACAATGGTTTGACTGCGTTCCTTGCCCACCGATACCAGCTCGATGGGACGTTCCAACAAGTCCTGGATGGCTTCCAGATAGTCCCGCGCCGCCTTGGGCAGCTTGGCAAGCTTGTTCACTGCGCCGATGTCGGCTTCCCAGCCCGGTAGTGTCAAATACTCCGGCTGCGCCGATTCCAGATCCAGGTGATGGGAGGGATAGTGCGGCAGACGGGTCTCGCCCAGCCAATAGCCAGTGCAGATCTTGAGCTCGGGAATGCCGCTCAGCACATCCAGCAAGGTGATGGCGAGGCCGTCCAGTCCGTTGAGGTCGGCTGTGTATTTTGCGGCCACGGCGTCGAACCAGCCGATGCGCCTGGGCCTGCCTGTGGTGGCTCCGAATTCGTTTCCCACCACGCGGATGCGTTCCGCCGTAAGGTCAAAAATCTCCGTGGGGAAAGGGCCTTCCCCCACCCGGGTGCCATAGGCTTTGTAAACCCCGATCACCTTGTCCAGCCAGCGCGGGGGAAATCCCGCCCCGGTGCTGACTCCGCCGCACATGGTGTGGGACGAGGTCACAAAAGGATAGGTGCCGAAACCGATGTCCAGCAGGGTGCCCTGCGCGCCTTCAAAGAGGATGGAGTCACCCCGCAGATACCACTCGCGCAGCAGGATATCCACCTCAGCCACATAGCCCCGCAAAAATCCCCATGCCGAAGCCAGGGCTGCCAGTTCCTCATCCAGAGCGGCCTCGTCCGGGGTTTGCCCGTGCAGGCCATACAAGCTTAACAAGCGTTTCCTCAGCCACTCCGGATGCGCCAGATCGCCCATCCTCAACCCGCAGCGCGCGGACTGATCAGCGTAGGCGGGGCCGATGCCTTTGCCGGTGGTGCCGATCCTGTTTTTGCCCAACTGCTCTTCCTTGCTGCTGTCCAGCTCTTTGTGCAGAGGCAGCACCAGGCCTGCCCGGCTGTCGATGAACAACCTTCCCGAAAAATCTATGCCCTGCGCCATCAGGCCTTGCATTTCATCGCGCAGCCCAAAGGGATCGATCACCGTGCCCTGGCCGATAACGCAGCGCGTGGTGGGATACAGCATGCCGGAGGGAACGGAATGGAAGACATACTTTTTGCCTTCAGATACGATGGTGTGCCCGGCGTTCGCACCTCCCTGGAAGCGCACCACCACATCCGCGGAAGCTCCCAAAAAGTCCACGACCTTCGCCTTCGCTTCATCGCCCCACATACATCCCAAAACTGTTAATGAACTCATTTCACGCTCCATCGCAATCGTAATAGCATCCTTTTATCCCTTTCTTATCTTGTCAAATGAATTCTTGCCTTTTTTCGGGGAACCGGTTACCCACATGCCAGTCTCCCGCCCCGGCAGGCGGTGATGCGGAAAGCGGAAAACCCTGAAACCATACAGATGCCTGCCTGAATGAGCGGGACTCAAGAGCAACTATCACTGCTAAAACGCACTGTAACCCTACCAGATACCTCCTGTCCATCTCTTTGTTTCAGAGTGAGATACCGCCGCTGAGTGACGGCTCTTGCGCGTAAGAACAAACAAGGTTTCATAATTAATATCCACAACTCAAACTGCCGATGTCAATTAAAAGCTTGACATTTCCCGCATCTTTCCACCTGTTGATGCAAGGCGTAAAAAGCCGATTAAGAGTTTATACAGGGAGTTTGTATGGATAACAGCACCGTTCGCCTCAGTATTGCCAGCCTGACCGACCAGGGCTGCATCCGCACCCGCAACGAAGACGCGCTCGCCACCAGCGAGGGAGACTGGGGCACCCTGCTGCTGCTTAGCGACGGCATAGGCGGCTGCCCGGGCGGCGACAGCGCTTCCAGGCTGGCTGTGGAGTCTGTCCAGTCCTACTTTGGCAGCCACTTTCTGGCAGGAGAGGAAAACGCCATCCTGGGCCAGAGCATCGATTTCGCCCAACAAAAGATTTTGGAAGCAGGGCTTGCCAATCCGGAATTGCGGGGCATGGGCTGCACCATCGTGCTGCTGCTGATCAAGGGCCTCAATATCTGGTATGCCCACACAGGAGACAGCCGGCTCTACCTGGCACGCGAGGAAACCCTCAACCAGCTTACCAAAGACCACTCCCGGGTGCAGGAAATGGTGGAAAGCGGCATCATCACCCGCGAGCAGGCCCGCAGCCATCCTGAACGCAGCCGCCTGACCCGCGCTTTGGGAGCGGAAAACTACAAACCGGAGATATCCGGGCCCCACATCCTGCGCCAGGACGACGTTTTCCTGCTCTGCAGCGACGGCCTCATCGAGCATGTGACGGATGAAGAGTTGCTTCCCATGCTGGAGGAAGAACCCCAGATCGCGGTCAAGAACCTGACCGACCTCGCCAACGGACGCGGCGGCACGGATAACATCAGCCTCCACATCGTCCATGTGCGCCAGGCCACGCCTCACGTTCAGCCTCAGGCTCCGGCGCCGCGGCCTGCCCCAAAACGCTTTTCCCCTTCGCTGCCGGTGATCCTTACCCTGCTGGCCTTCGCGGCCGCCCTCACCTGGTATCTGCTGTCCCTCAGCCGCGATCCTTCATTTGCGTCCGCGTCCAAACCCGCAAAAGAGGAAACGCACGAGGAAGCAGCCACGTCCAAGGTGGAAGGGGAGGACGCCCAGGCTCTGCCGAGGCAGGCCCTGGCAAGCGTGGAAAATGCCCTGGACGAGCGACTGCGAGCCAATCTGGTGCCTGCCAACAATCCCCTGCGCCAGCTTATGGACAAACTCCGCGACCCCCAGGTCCATGCCGGCAAACTGAAGTTTTTTGACAACCCGCAGAATAACCAACTGGTCTATATCCTGCCTGGCAACAGCATCTACCTTGCCTACTCCAGGTTGCTGGAAAAACCTGGCTACGACCTGAACCGCGAGCAGATCGAAGCGCTGCTCACCCTGGCCCTGCTGCTCTCCGATCCCGCCCGGCAGACCCAAAAACTGAGTATCGAAAACTGGGAGGAACTGCTCTTCCAGAGCGGCAACGCGGGCTTCGACCCCAAGCTGGTGGAAGACGCCCAGAACCACTACAAAAAGATCGATCCCAAGAGCGACGGGCTGCTCTTTTCCCAGCGCCTGGTCGGCAAATTTGGCAAAAGGATCCGGGTGGGCAATTTCAATATCGCCATCGACCCTCTCAAGAAATAGCCTCATTTGCATCCGGCGCTCTGGGCTGGGTCTTCCGTAGGTCAACCTTATAATTTATAAGGATGACCTACGGATGATGGCTTAACCGCATGTGGCAGCGAAGGATAGAGGTATGAGGGATTATGCGGATGGTTGTGAGGATTTTGTGGAAAATTGAAAAGAAAATAGAACGCGGATAACAAGATCGACAGGATCAGCAGGATACAGATTGGAAAAGTCCATTGGAGAATGGTGCACGCCAAGCCATGAAACAATCCCCACCAGACTATATACCGTGTCATCACGGCCTGCGAGCCGTGATCCAGTCTTTTAGAAACAACCACCCCGACCTCAAAACAAAACAAACCAGACAACATTACCGTGTCATCCCGGGCAGACGGGGCCCCTCTGGGGTGGCTGACCCGTGATCCAGTCTTTTAGAAACAACCACCCCGACCTCAAAACAAAACAAACCAGACAACATTACCGTGTCATCACGGGCAGACGGGGCCCCTCTGGGGTGGCTGACCCGTGATCCAGTCTTTTAGAAACAACCACCCCGACCTCAAAACAAACCAGACAACATTACCGTGTCATCCCGGGCTTGACCCGTGATCCAGTTTTTTAGAAAAACCACCCAACCCCGAAACAAAACAAACCAGACTAAAAACCGCGTCATCCCGGGCAGACGGGGCCCCTTTGGGGTGGCTGAACCGGGATCCAGTCTTTTAAGGCCACATCACAGCACACAGCCATGAAACAACGCTAACCAAGCTACATACAGTGTCATCACGGCCTGTCGGGGTCCTCGCCAAAGCGCGCAGCGATTTGGTGGGGTGACTTGAGCCGTGATCCAGTCCCGGGGGTGGCAAAGTCCGTTTGCCACAGAGACCGGAGGTCTCTTCCAACAGGCAACTCCGTTGCCTCTGCCGAACAGACTTCGGCAGCCCTTAAATTATCCGCGTATATCTGCGTGAACCGTTTGACCCGTGATCCAGTCTTTTAGGACTGTTTGGAGTCCAAACCGGCTTCGAGACTGGCATAAGTATGAAACCCATATTGCCGGCTCGAACTCCAAACTACCAGCCAGCATGGAGTTCATTGAGCCAGGAATGGCTTCATATTGCCACCAGACGCTTTGGGCTCAATGGACTTCATGCGGGAACGCGAACAGTCAGCAAAAGAAGCAGTTGCGATAAAGCAAACGGAATAGAATCAGCAACTCCATCAGCCACCCTCCCTATAACCGCAATCCTCCCCTCCGGAGCCATGCAGCTCTTTCAGCATGGCGGTCACCAGGGTCTTGGCGCCCTCGCCGTTTTCCGCCACAGGCCCCACGCAGGAGGGGCAACCCATCTCGCAGGGGCATTTGGAGACCAGGTCCAGGGCGGCGGCGATGATCTTGTTGTGCAGGTCGAACAGCTTGCGGGAGAGTCCGATGCCTCCGGCGATGTTGTCGTAGATCAGCACCGCGGGGCCGTTTCCTGCAAGCGGCGAGCGGTCTTCAGCAAAGAAATCGAGGTCTTTGCGGTCGCACATCACAAAGAAGGGCGCCAGATTCGCCAGCAGGTAGCCGAGGGCGGAAATCCCGCTCTGTATCTGCACATTCTGCTCTGCCAGGCGGTGACAGCGGGAGCAGAGGGTCACCAGGTTTTCGGGGCGGTTGCCCTCTTCCTGGCTGGCAAATTTGCGCAGGGGGATGATGTGGTGGACGTGATGGGCGCCGTCGGTCTCCGCCACGCCGCAATGCTGGCAGAGGAATCCGTCCCGCTGGCGGATGGCGGCAGAGATGCTGGGCCAGTCCCTGCCATAGTCGTTGGGCGAGCTGTTCCAGAGTCCCAGGGCGCGCAATTTTCCCACCACTGGCGGGGCAATCCCGATCCACCAGGCGACGGTGTCCAGCTCCGTGGAAGGCAGGTCAAGTTCTTCATAGCCAAGCACCTGCTGGTTGTGAAACTGTAGCTTTTTGAAGCCCGTGATGGTGGTGGTCACCTTCACCCGTCCCAGATACTTGTGCCCGCCGGGGCAGGCCTGGCGCATCTGCAGCGCGGTCTGCTCGATCTCGGTGTGGCGCAGGGCCTGGGTGAAGTAGTTGACCTCGGCGGGCTGCACCTCCACCAGCTTATCGGCAAGGTCGAGGCGGCTGACAATCCAGGTTTCGCCGCGGTCCAGATAGATGGCGTTGGGGTGGGTCATCCAATAGGCGCTGGCCGCGTCCACATAGCCGATCAGTTCTTCCCCGTGCTTGATCTGAAGCTGCTCGCTGGCGTTGCGCAGCGAGACCTCCGCGGAGGGATAGCTTTCCGGCACTCCGATCCAACGGCCTCCCGCGCGGCGTATCTTGCCTTCCTGAAGCAGGATCTGCAGATGGGGGAAGATGTGCTCGCAGCCCAGGCTACCGAATCCCTCGTCATCCAGCAGGGCAAGGTCGTGCACGGCGCAGAGCAGTTGCTTTTGCAGAATCTCGCGATGGTCTGGCGCGATGAGGGCGTGTTCGGGGTTGTTGTCGAAGAGATAGTGGGGGTTGTGGCAGATGTATTGATCCAGGGGATTGGCGCTTGCCACCAGCACCGCCAGGGCTGTGTTGCCCTTGCGTCCGGCGCGTCCTGCCTGCTGGCGGGTGGCTGAAATGGTGCCGGGATAGGTGTTCAGGAACACGGCGTCCAGCCCGCCGATGTCGATGCCCAGTTCCAGCGCGTTGGTGGAGACCACCAGTCCGATATTGCCTTCGCGCAGTTCTGCCTCGATCTCGCGGCGGTTGGCTGCCAGATAGCCGCTGCGGTAGCTGCGGATGCGGTCGCGGAAGGCTTCGCTGCTCTGCAGGTAGAGGTAGAGGATTTCCACGCTGCGGCGCGGCCCGCAAAAGAGGATGGCCTGGCCGGAGGTGTGCAGCCAGCGTTTGGCAAGCGCGGTACTTTCCATCAGGGCGCTGCGGCGGATGCCCAGGGCTGCATCCACGATGGGCGGATTGAGGATCATAAACACCCTCCTGCCATGCGGCGAGCAGTCCTTATCCACCAGGGAGACAGGGCTTTCCAGCAAATCCTGGGCGAGTTCGCGGGCATTGGCGACGGTGGCGGAGGTGCAGATGAACTGGGGCTGGCTGCCGTAGAGGGCGCAAATCCGCTTGAGGCGGCGCAGCACGTTGGCGAAATGGGAACCGAAGACGCCGCGGTAGATGTGCACCTCGTCGATCACCACCCACTTGAGGTTGGCAAAGAACTGCGCCCAGAGCGTGTGATTGGGCAGAATTCCCAGATGCAGCATGTCCGGATTGGAAAAGATCAGGTTGGCCTGCAGGCGGATTTGGCGGCGGGCGGAGCTTTGGGTGTCGCCGTCGTAGATGCCGCAGTTGTATTTTGTTCCGCTCAGGCCGGAGAGGCGGGAAAGCAAGTGGCTGAACTTTTGCTGCTGATCCTGGGCAAGCGCTTTGGTGGGGAAGATTAGCAGGGAACGGCCGCGGGGATTGCTAAGCAGGTGCTGCAGGATGGGAAACTGGTAGCAGAGGCTCTTGCCGCTTGCCACTCCGGTGCTTAGCACCAGATTGCGCCCGCTCAGGATGGCGTCGATGGCCTCGCGTTGGTGCTGATAGAGGCGGCAGATGCCCATCTCGCGCAGCAGGGATGCCAGTTCGGGCCTGGTCTGGGGTGGAAAATCAGCCCAGACGGCTTCCACCGGCTCCAATTCCTGCAAGCCGGCGATGTTGGCGCTGAAATGCCGGTCACGCAGCAGGCTCTCGATAAAAGCCTCCACATCGGGCAGGGCGAGGTGGTCTCTCATTTGCTGACTGCCAGGCGGCGGATGCGGCTGCCCGTGGAGTCGCTCAGGCGCAGGAAATAGACCCCGGAGGAAAGGCAGGGCCCTGTTTTGCGGCTGTCAAAGCTCGTGATATCCCGGGCGGAAAAGACGCGGCGTCCGCGCAGGTCAAAGATTTCCAGGCTGAAACTGGTCTTGGCGGGGTTTTCCACGCGGAAGGCGCCCCGGCTGGGATTGGGGTAAACCCTGAAGCCGGGGGCGGCCTGCAAATCCTCCTCCAGAGCCAGGTATCCACCCTTGCCGGTGATCAGGATATCGTCCAGATAGAGGGCGAAGGCGTCCCAAGACAGGCAGTGCCAGGCCAGGCGGACGCTTTGCTTGCTCCAGGCGGAAAGGTCGTAAGTGTATTCAGTCCAGACGTCTGGCACGGCGATATGGGGTGCTGAACTGACGGGCACAAAGTCCTGGGGATCGGCGCCGGAGGTGGAGATCAGCACCCGGAGCCGCTCCAGGCCGTAAGCGTCGGTGTGGGACCGCGCCCAGAAGCTTAGCTCCGGCTGCTCGCCGAGGTTGAAGGGCGGCGAGATCAGCCAGTCGTTGTTGGGAGGGTTGAGGCTGCTGATGGAGGCCAGCATCGCGGAACCGGCATGGGGCGGCAGATTGGTGAGGGGAGGCGTGGTCTGGGTGGGAAAGAAGCTCAGCCATGCCAGGGCTTCACCCTCATGGGGAAAGCAGACCCCATCCCAAGGCCAGGTGTTGGACAGGTCCAAATCCAGATTGAGCCAGGCCTCGATTTCCTGGCTGAAAGGCGGGCAGTTCTCAAAATCCTGTTTGAGTATCAGGTTTTCGATCTCTTCGGGGACATGCACGCTCACCACGTTGGAAGGCCCGGAAAGCTCGCCCAGATGGTTCTCCGAGCGCAGATAATAGATGTAGGTCTGTCCCGTGGCAACCTCATAATCCAGATAGCTGAGGCTCTGGCTCTGGGCAATCCACACATCGTCACGATAGATGCGGTATCGCAGGGCAGTTCCAATCTCGGGAGGCGACCAGCTTAGCCGCACGTGGTCGTTCTGCCAGTAAGCGCTCAGGCCATAGGGCGGGCCGATGGGTTCACCCAGGGTGCGGAAAGACCAGACCGGGCCGGCGAACTCCTCCGCGCCCTGATGGGCTGTCACGCTCCAGTAATAGGTCACCAGGGGCTGCAAGGGTTGGGCGAAGCTCCAGGCGGGCAGGCTCAGGTTTTGGGCAAGGGGCTCAAGCTGCCCCGCATCCTCGCCAAAGAACAGATCCCAGCTCTCGGCCTGGCTTTGCCAGGAAAGGCTGGCGGAAGTGGGCACTCCCTGTGCCTGATCCTCCGGCTGGGGCAGATAGGGTGTGTAGCTGAAGGCTTGCAGTTCCAGGCGCAGATTAGCATGCGCCTGGCGGATATAGAAGCCGCTGGTGGAGGGGGATGGCGGAGCCGCGGGATCGGGGTTGATTGCCAGGCTGTTGAACACTATCCCCCGCGGGCTTTCCGTCTGGGTGCAGAGGAACTCGTCCGCGGTGGAGCTGTATTCCGGGCTGTTTTCGTCCACGGCGACCAGCAGGTTGTCCGTTCCATTGTAGATAAAGAGGTTTTGCAAGGTGAGGCTTAGCCAGCCCTGTCCCGGCAGGGAACCGGAAAAGTTAGACGCCTGAAGGGTGCCTTCCCAAACCAGGCTCAGGCTGTCCAGGGGCACCCAGTCGCCAAGCTGGCTGCGTTGGGTGTGGCCGACCCAAACCCTCCAGAGGTTGTTACAGGATAGAAAGGTGCCGCCGCTGACGCTGTATTGGAAAGAGAGGGAGTGAATCCTGCCCGCGGACTGGATTTCGGAGGCAAGATAGACTTGCTGCGAATAACTGTAAGCCCGGGCTGGCTCGATGGGCAGGCTCTGGTTGACCAGAGTGCCGCTGCCGATCTGGATGGTCTCCGCCGCCAGACAGCCGCAGATCAGTAACAATGCCAGCAGCCAGCGCATCTCAATCCTTCCCGCGCCGGATGGCCTGCTTGTGGATAATGAAAACCGCCACGCATCCCGGGATGAAGGCCGGCAGATGGCGCGCGGCCTCGCGAATCACCTTGCTATCGTCCATTGGAACGCTCCTTGGGCAAGAATATCTTATCGTGCCCTTGTAGCGGGCTGTCCCTGCCTGTCAAGCCCAAAATGCCTGCCGCTTCAGGAGGGGCGGAAACTCAGCGCCAGCAGTTGGGAACAGGAACTGTGCTCCAGTTCCGGAGGCGCGAAGAGCATGAACAGCGGCCGCAGATACTGGGGCACCCTGGCAAGGAACTCACTATATAAGTAAATATTCTGCCAAAACAGCTCCGGCGAGAGTTGAAAGTCACAACGCCTCTTGCGTTGGGAAAGCAGATGCAGCCTGTGGGGCAGATGAGCCGCCCCCGCTTTGGTATGGCGGAAATCCCTGCTGTAACGGAAGTCATTTTCGCCTCCCCGAATCCTGTCCCAGCCTCCATTTTTCAAGGGCAGTTCAACGAAGCAGGAAGCCATGTCAGCCGCGGGCTTAACGCTGAGATTCAGCTTGAAGCCGCAATACGCCGCCTTGCCGTATGATGCCAGAATCTCGGTCTGCGCCACCAGCAGGGGCAAGCCGGGACGGGTGAGGAAATGCTGCCGGAAGACCATCCCCCGCAAGGCTTTGTTTTCCTTGATTTCGGTGCGGATGGCGAGGCCTGACCACAGATTGCCCCAGTTGTCCATCAGCTCTGAAAACTCCGCCCGGTGTTGTTCGCGCTGCAGTCCCTGCAAGCCGGTCTGGGTGGGTATGCAATACAGTCCGCCCAGATAGGGGTTGAAGTGTCCCTTGGGGGCAAAGTCCGGGTAGCCGCTGTCCAGCCACTCCACACCCGCATGGGACAGCGACACGATACTGGGCAGGCAGGCTTCGCGGGGAGCGGCAAAGCTCAACACGCCGTTGTCCACCCGCAGCAGTTCGCAGGGCTGAACTTCCTCCACGGTCTGCCGCACCTGACCGGAACACAGCAGCAGAGTCTCCTCGCGCCGCAGCGTCTGGGATGGCCTGGCAAGTTCGCACCAGACCGTCTGCAATGGCTCTCCCTCTTTGAGGTGAAGCTCTTCCGGCAGGCTTTGCAACTCGTCTTCCAGGCGCAGTTCGCTTTCGCTGAACTTCCCTTCTCCGGCTGTGCCAAAAGTGACACGTCCCTGCAGCATCTGATTCTGCCTCAAGACCAGTTCCAGCGGGCAAGAGACGGACACGCAGGGATTCCCCCCGTTGGCAACCAGCTCCAGGGTGGGATGTTCCCTCTCCGCGGGCAGATGGGTGTTGCGGGCAAAGTCCCGCACCTCCATGCTGTTGCCAAAGCAGTTCAAATACACCCGCAGCGGTTCCGTTTCCCGCTTTCCGCTCCGCGCCAGCTCTGCCAGGTCGATCTTCCAGCCTATGAACCAGTTTTCAAAACCAACCTGGGCGGAAGGCTCCCAAATCATAGCCAAAGTGCCGCTTTCCTGCCTGGAAAAGAGCCAGTTGCAATCCGGATCGGGCTGCGGCAGATCGTCAACCCACACATCCCGCATATCCTCTTCCAGGCTCAGAATGCGCCCGCCGCTTTTGTAGGACAGCGGTTCTCCATCAAAAGTCACCCTCAGCAGCAGGCCATACTCTCCCCCGTCCGGCACCTTCAGCGCCCGCGCGCGGTATTCCAGCAGCCCGCCCGGATAGAGGGTGTAGAGCAGGGCAAACTCCAGCCCGGGCTTGTCCTGGCTGCGATAGCTCAGTTCCAGTTGCCTTCCCTCCCCTTTTTGGGTCAGGCGCGCGTCCCAGGGGGTAAGGTTTTCAAACTCCTCGCTGTAGGGCATGCCCGCCTGGGGAGGCATCGTGTAAAAGCTGGGGGCATTGTCTCCCCCGAACCAGCCCCGGTTGACCTGCCACCATGTTTCAAAGCGAAGCTCATACAGCCCGCTCAACAGATAGTAGCCCGTGGGAAGGATGGCGGCTGCGGAAGAACCGCAGACCTTTTGGCAACTGCTGGCCTGCTTTTCAAACTCCACTCCGGCGGAACCCTCCACACTTGCCTTCACCTTGATGGCGGGAGCATACACGAGGGCGGCATCCACCGTGAAATCAAGCGGCAGCATGCGACGCTCCCCCGCTTCCAGGCTGAAACTGAACCTCCTCTCGCGCAGCCTGATTTCCGGCTGTTCAGGCAGTTCCAGTTCAAAGCTCGCCTGGCGGGAAAAGTTGTTCTGCGCGTTCAGCCACATCCGGCTTTCCCTGCCGGGCAAAACCTGCCCGTGTTCGTTGCGCAGTTCCAGGTCAAGCGGATACTGTAGCTTCAGCCCGGTCTTGAAGAGCTGGCTGCGCCCGTTCACCGCTATCTCGCAGAGGACGCCCGGCATGCTTTCCCAGTCCGTCCGCTGCTTTTGGATGGGATTCACCCTGAAGAGGGAGGGGATTGCCAGGCTCGTTTCCACCTCGCCGCTGAAATCCAGCCCGTGAACCAGTTCCGCCTCGTTTTTGCCCCGCAAGCTAACTGCCAGGGGGCGGTTCGTGTGGTTTTCCAGTTTGTAGGTGATGGGATACTCCAGCCCAAAAACCGGCTCGGGATCGTCAGTTTCGGCTTCGATGCCCCACTCGTTCGTGCGGATGGCGACCACGCCCCGGCCCTGGCGTTCCACCGTCACTTCCAGGAATTGCCCATCCTTTTCCCATCGGTGGTCAAAGAGGTCAAATCCTTTCACCTTGCGGCCGTCCGGCACCATGGAGAGTTCGCGCTTGAAGTCGGCGTAGAGGTCGAAACGCTCCAGATATGGCTTGAGCAGTTCGCTGCGCAGCAGTCCCGGCAGGAAGTTCATCAGGTGCGTGCCCCAGGAATCCAGTTGTTCCCAGAAGAAACCGCATTTCTTATAGAGCGGCATCGCCTTCAGGTTACCCGGCCAGGTGAAGAGGTCGATCCGCCCGTAGCCAAGCTCGGCAGCGCGCTTCATGCAGAGCCGGATCAGAGCTTTGCCGATCCCCCGCCCGTGATGGCTGGGCAGCACGTTGAGCATCTCCACGTAGGCGACATGGGCCTCGTAGCCATATTCACACAGGCGCGCGTAACCCACCACGGCCTCGCCCTCAAACGCCAGATAGAGGTTCAGGTATGGTGAGGCCTGCTGTTCCTGCAAGACCTTGGCTTCGCTGCTGTTCCAGGCCCTGCCCATCCAACCCTCGGTGCTGTTGTTCCACATCGTTGCCACAGCTTTGGCGTGGCGCGGTTCATATTCAGTATAGACGATTCCTGCCATCAGTTTTTCCTTCAAAAATTGGTGATCTCCGGGCCTGCTGCCCGGTTGTATCAGCGGCGGTGCCTGTTCAGCGCGTCAACAGCAACAGGGTGATCCTGTGTTTGACAGCCATGTTCTCACCTCCTGAGACAAGTTGCTCTCTTAAAAACAAGCAATATTTGTTCCTCATCTCCGAATATATCAGGATATCCCGCCTGGTCTCCGCATTTTTCCCCCTGCCGCTCCCCTTTGCATCCTATGGATTTCCTGTGGTCTTCCTTGGGTCATCCTTAACTTCGCAACCATATACCTAAGGATGATACCCCCAAATCCAGTAGTAGCAAGGGAGGGCGGTATGACGGATTATGCGGATTGTTGACAGCTTGCCTGCGGCTGTCAACTATTCTGTGTCAGGTTATCCCTCTGGGCGGCATGGAGATGAAGGCTGTTTCTCCCCTGCTCCGAAGCCTCATTTTACGCTGTTTCCGTTCAAATTTCGGCTACGGTCAAGATTCGTTCCGGCCCGCAGTTCTGCCAAAGAACTCGCGGATCATCGCCAAAGCCTGCAGGGCGTTCAGGTCCACCCGCAGCAGGGGCAACTGCCCGTTCACGAAGTCCGGGTAGCAGATATTGGGCTCCAGCAGTGATTCCACGCGGGTGTTCAGCCAGGCGTGGCGGTCACGGTAGTCCAAAAAACGCCCGTAACGGGGATCCATGACTTCGCCATGCTGGCTGCGCAGCCAGGCGTTGCGGATGCGGCGCTCCAGGGGAAAATCCTTGTAAGTGCCAAAACCGAGCGGCTGGAAGGCGCGCGTGTACTTTTTGTAAAGGTGGCGGTGCAGGCGCAGGGGCAGGGGAACGCGGAGCCAGAACTCCACAAATTCCAAATCCCAAAGTGGCAGGCGCCAGTCGTAGCCAAAAAACTCGTAAACGCGGATAGAGTTGATGATGAAGTTGGCTTGGTGATGCGCCCAGCTCCACTCATCGAAGAAGGAGGCGGCGGTCTCGGCGGACATCTGTTCCGGGATTCGCAGGCGCTCGGTGATGCGGGGCCCGAAGAAGCGCAGGCGCAGTTCACCGGAGCATTGCCAGAGGTTGAACCTGGCATCAAAGAGGGCGCGCAGCAGGTTGTCGCGGCTGAATTCCACCCTGTCTTCAAAGACCTGGGGCAGATAGTTGCCTTCGGGAAAGTCGCCGGAATGGCCGGGCACGAACACGGCGTCCTCGGGCACCACTCCCCGTTCCTTGAGGACGCGCACCGCCAGCCAGTCATGGATGAAGGGCGCGGAGGACAGGTGGGTGGAAAAGCGGAAATAGTCGCGCATCTGCCTGGAATTGAAAGCCTGGTGCCACATGCCGCGGGTCTGCTCCACCAGATGCCAGGGGTAGTTCAGAAAACGGGCGACCTTGCGGGCGGTTTCACATTCGCTCAGGTGCCGGCTGCGATAGGTAAAGCAGCTCACGTTGGAATAGCCCAGGCGTTTGAGCATCACCGCCACCAGGCGGGAGTCGTGGCCGCCGCTGAGGGGGATCAGCACAGGCCTGCCGCCCAGGGAGTCGATGAGCCGCCCGAAGACCCGCTCGTGCATCCGGTCCAGCGCCC
>Ga0208196_1001535_pt1 | contig 24128 bp, 22 predicted proteins | sample AD_JPNNA7_MetaG_FD_184443 | JGI IMG/M metagenome (GOLD analysis project Ga0208196, IMG submission 184443) | Active sludge microbial communities of municipal wastewater-treating anaerobic digesters from Japan - AD_JPNNA7_MetaG (SPAdes) (version 2) | ecosystem: Engineered > Bioreactor > Anaerobic...
ATTTATTCAATGAGCGTAACCTCAAGGGGTTTGTACGCGATTGCCATGGCGATCTGCACTGTGAGCATGTCTACTCTATCAATGGGGAGATAGTTATTCTTGATTGCATTGAATTTAATAAACGATTTAGGTATATTGATACAATCTCTGATATTGCTTTTTTACTTATGGATCTTGATGTCAATAATAAAACAACTGAGTCTAACAAATTATGTGCACAGTATGTACAGCTATCGGGTGATTACGATGGCAGTGTGCTGTTGCCATTTTATAAGGCATATAGGGCAATGGTGCGAGCTAAGATAAATAGCTTCCAATCAGATAACGAAGGAATAACTGCACGGGAACGCGATGCATGTGTACAAAAGGCCATGCAATATTTTCATTTAGCAAAAAGCTATATGCAGCATCATATAAAGCCTGTAGTATATATAGTCTTTGGCAACATTGGAAGCGGCAAAAGTACCATTGCAATGGAATTGGCATCGCTTACCGGTGGCATTGTTATTAATTCTGATGCTGTCCGTAAAAAGATGGCAGGGCTTGATGTTTATGACAGTGCAAGGGCAAAAGCAGGTGAGGGTATCTATAATCCTGATATGACGACAAAAGTTTACGAAACCATGAACGAAAAAGCGTTAGCGATAGTTGCTGGTGGAATTACGGCAATTCTGGATGCTACTTTTTATAGCCGGCAGTTGCGACAACAGCTTCACCGCTATTTTGCTGATCATAATATAGCTACACAATTTGTCTATGTTGATTGTAGCCATGATGAGCTAATAAAAAGGATTAAGACACGGCAACAGGATAAATCTATTTCGGATGCAACAGTTGATATTTTTAACCAGCTTAAAGACAGATTTGAAAAACCAGACAATGAGATACCGGTTACTATAATTAACTCTGAAAAAGATATGGATGAAATTATAAATCAATTAAAAAATATAATTGTAAAGTAAGGAGCATGCTGCTATGAACCATGTTATTGATATAGTGTTATGTTTATTACTTGTGCAGACAAATGCAACAAATTTTCAAAAGTTTAATGAGTGTATTACAAATGGCAAATTTGAAGAGGCAAAGATTGTTTTAGATAGCTGGGGCGAAAATAAAAAATCCGATCCTCAATATTATATATGTAATTTTAACTATTATATTAATAAAAGTATAATCAATGGAACTGTAGTACAGGTAAATCCTCCTGATGATAAAACATCTATAATGATGGTATTGAAAGATCCTAAAACAGGTAATATTGCTGGCTATATGATTTATAAAAAAATGTATAACAATGAGGTTGCCAGTGAAGGGATTAAGTATATTAAAGAAGGTATAAAAAAATTTCCCGATCATTATGAAATGCGATTTGGATTATTATGGGCATTAAAAGAGATGCGTCAACTTGATGAATATCTAATAGAGCTTGAAGATGCTTTGAAATATGTTACCAATAATAATCTGCAAAAGGTTTATTGGAATAATAATGAATCCATATCCAATCCACATGAATTTGTGATTGAAAAAGTCCAGGGTAGTTTAAATGATATTATTGACTCAAATGAAATTTTTTCAAATCAACAATTTTTGCATAAATATGTTGATTTAATGATACAATATTTCCCAAAACATAAATATGGCTATGCAGATAAAGGTTACATCTATCTGGTAAACAACGATTATGGGCATGCGTTGCAATATTATTTAAAAGCCAATAAAATTGATGAATCTGATGTATTGATATTGTGCAACATTGGTATTGTGTATAAAATGTTACAAGATTATGATAAAGCCATGATATATTTTGAAAAGGTTATACAAATTGGCAACGACACATATTTTGTCAATGAAGCACATAAAGAATTGGATGCAATGAAAAAGGCTGGCAATTGATGCAACGCTTTATTGAATAAAGCATAACGCGAGATTGTTTGCAAACATAAATTCAATTATTATAAAACTGGTATATATAAAATATCCCCCGGGTATAATTTATCAGGATTGCGAAGGTTGTTTATAAAGATAATCATTTTTGGGCTTGCCCTATAGCGTTTAGCAATCTGTAATAATGTCTCCCCTGATTTTACTCTATGAGTATTTATTTTTGTAAATTTAAGTGTGTATATTTCTTCTTTATATTCTTCAATTTTCTCTTTGCTTCCTTTTGGTAATAGCAAAATATAGTTCCTTTCTTTTGGAGGGGTTATACTATGTTTTAGCTGGGGATTATATAGTGTTATCACCTCACGGGGTATATTGCATTTTTCTATCAAAACATCTATTTTTACAGGGTAGATTAATGTAACCTGTTCTACATTGTACTCTATTTCAGGTTTCTGTAATTCATCTTCAATGGAAAACAATTCAGGATATTTATAAATAAGTGCAAGGGCAGCATATCTGTAAACATATTCCTGTGTTTCTTTATGTAATACACCAGCTTCTATAAGATCGTAAAAATGGTGGTACCCATTGGACTTCATAGTACGTGTTAAATAACCAGATCCTCCATTATACGCCAATAGTGCTAATTCCCATGAACCTAATGAATTATGTAAATGTTTAAGATGACGCAGGGCTGCATCGGTGGATTTCACAATATCGCGACGTTCATCAACAAAATTATTAATCTGTAATCCCAGTACTCTGGCAGTACCGGGAATAAACTGCCATATTCCAGCAGCTCCACTTTTTGAGACAGCATAGGGGTTAAATGCACTTTCAAGCAGGGGGAGCAGGGCGATATCTTCGGGCATGTCAGGATATTCTTTCATCTGCTCATGTATGATTGATATATAGAGCGTGGAACGCTTTATAGCATTGATGGTATATTCTCTTCCCTTTGTGAGATAAATATATAAAAATCTTCTCACATCTGGAATTCTGCAGATGGATAAATCATCAATTGCAGTAAATAAATCCTTATTGTTAATTTTTGGTAAAAATATACTATCGCTATCCGGATCAAAATTAATAGCGTTTTGTAATCCTTCTTCTGTATAAACAGGATTAGAATATAATTCCAGTAAATTTTTACAAAAAAGCTTTGTATCAACAAATGATAATGACAATAGTATAACTATTATAGGCAATGCACCATACAACTGTTTCATTGATCAGACCTTTCTATAGTGTTATTATACATTACTAAACAAATGTAATATTTGCTATATTAAAATTAGTATTAGTTTTATATAGCAGATAATGGTTGTAATTTCAAAAATAATGTATAGTAAAAATAGACACCAGAGATTGATTGCTGATATTTTGCTCCCATAAAGGACCTACACATTCAGTTTCTACGTGCAGACCTATTATTGTAAAGTGATTAATCTGAATAATCACATATGATTTTATTTAATACAATTTTTATATTGTTGATGAAATACATGAGGAAAGGGGATTGCATTATGAATACTATTTTTTTAAGTTTAATTATTACAAACAATTATGATAAATATGAAATAGTATATTGTAATTCTATAATTTTGTTTATCTCGTGGATGTTTTTCAAAATTAAATCTTGATGTTTCTTTAATAGTATTGTAATTGTTTCATTTAGGTTTGATAATCTCTTTGCAATAATATCTATGGTATCCATACTATTAAAAATACTATCAATAATGGGATGTTTCAAATTTAAAAGGAATTTTTCAAATTCATTATATTCTACGCCAATTTTCAATGTAATGATTTTTACAATATTTGAAATTGAATAATTGGATAAAGATATCTCTTCAATTATTTGTTGATTTATTGCAATTAAATTTTCAATAGTTTCTTCATTTTCGTTTAATAAATAAATCTGGATTGTTTGCATATTTATTTCTATCTTTTTTAAAAGATTTTGTTTTGTATTTAACAAATCAAGTAAGGAATAGAGAAGTATTTGTATGTCATCCCTCAATTGAGAATGAACCTTTGGATGCTGTTGCAACTCTATCCGAAGGAGTTTCCTGAGCAGATATTTTATCCCATGCATCTCGTAGCTCTTTTAATAGTTTAACAACATTTTTTAATATATCAGAGTTTTTCTGTATATTTGCTTCTAGTAGTTGCTTTTTGAAATATATGTAAAGGTTGAAAAGATTTCGGGCAATATCGCCACCATCATTCATATTCAATGCTAATATCAGTTCATTGATGATATCCTGAGCTTTAATAATATTAATATTGGCAATATCATACGTTTTAGGCTGCATATTTTCAATGGCAATGTTGCAAAACTTAATAGCACCGTCATAGAGCATTACTATTAATTTTCCCTGATTGGCAGTATTGATTTCGGTGTGCTTGTACTGGTCGTATGGATTTCTAGCAGGTAAAGCCATTTATCCCCCCTCGATCGATTTTCAACACATTGGCATTACTAGTATCGGATAAAAATATATAAAACTTTATTGAATAAAGCAATAGCTGTGAGTAATTCAGCTAAAAATATGCTTTATTCGGTGTAATATTTCTTCGTATTTTTCTTTAGTTTTCAGTATAATTTCATCTGGTAAAGGAGGTGGCGGGGAATTTTTATCCCAGGTGGTTGTTTCTAAATAGTCGCGGATAAATTGTTTATCAAGGCTTACCGGCGATGTACCAACGGTATACAGTGTTGCATCCCAGAATCGTGAGCTATCAGGGGTTAGCACCTCATCAATGAGTATTATTTCTTTATCAGAAAATCCAAATTCTAATTTAGTATCAGCCAGTATAATGTCAGCTTTTTTCAGCGCATCCCGTGCAAAATCGTAAATATCAAGGGTAATCTGAGCCAGTTTCTCGGCAATGTCAGCGCCAAGATTTTTTTTCATCTCTTCAATGGTAATATTTGTATCATGTCCTGATTCAGCCTTGGTAGCAGGGGTAAATACAGGGTATGGCAATTCCTGTGCTAACTGCAAACCTTTAGGGAGTTCTATCCCACAGATTTTGCCAGTCTTTTGATAGTCATTCCATGCACTGCCAATGATATAACCGCGGGCAACACATTCAAAATCAATACGCTTTGCTTTTTTTACCAGTACTGCCCTATCTTTAAAAAACTCAGGGTAGTCACAAAATGGTTTGGGAAAATTTTGATAATTTGTTTCAACTATATGATTATTTATTAACCGTATATGTTTAAACCATAAATTGGAGATAGTATTTAAAATTACACCTTTGCCCGGTATCCCATTGGGGAATACCCAATCAAATGCAGATACCCTGTCGGTAGAAACAATAATAAGATGCTCGTCATCTGCTTTATACACATCACGCACCTTGCCACTGAATAATTTTCGTGCTCCCGGGACTTTTGTTGTGGTTACCGCTTCCATATATCATCCTTTCAAAAAAATATTTTTATGTTCGATAGTTACTGTTTAACATTCTATTTTGAAAGCTTTTGAATCATAATGTCGTTAACAATTTGCGGGTTGGCTTTCCCCCGGGATTCTTTCATAACCTGGCCAATTAAAAATTTGAGTGCTTTATCCTTGCCACTTTTGAAATCCTCAACAGATTTAGGATTGCTTTTAATAACTTCATCAATAATTGATTCAATAGCTGCAGTATCGGTAACCTGACGCAAGCCTTTTTCATTAATAATAGCATCGGGGTCATTACCTGTTTTTAGCATCTCTTCAAAGACTGTTTTAGCAATTTTACCACTTATGGTTGCATCATCAATCCTTTTTAATAGGATGGCTAAATTTTGCGGCGAAACAATAAAAGTATCTATTTTTTCAGGATCATCAATTTTTGCTAAAAGTTCGCTCATTATCCAGTTAGATGCTTTTTTAGGATGTGCTCCGTTAGATACAACAGTTTCGTAATACAGAGCTAACTGTCTGGTAACCGTTAATACCTGCGCATCATATCTGGGCAATCCATATTGTTTAACAAAGCGATCGCATTTTTCGTATGGAAGCTCGGGCAATTCATTTTTTAACTGTTCTACATAATCATTTGATATTTCAATTGGCGGTAAATCAGGTTCAGGAAAATAACGATAATCATGTGCTTCTTCTTTTGAACGCATAGCCTGGGTAATATTTCGTTCAGCATCCCATAGACGTGTTTCCTGAACAATTGTTTCATCCTGCATAAGCATTTTTTGTTGTCGTCCAATTTCGTATTCTAATGCTAATTTTACTGATCTGAAGCTGTTCAGATTTTTAATTTCAACTTTCTGCCCAAACACTTTTGCTCCTTTAGGTTTTAAAGAAACATTGACATCACATCGCAAGCTACCTTCTTCCATATTGCAGTCAGATACTTCAATATACTTTAATATTGAACGTAATGTTTGTAAATACTGATATGCTTCGTCAGGAGTAGTGATATCAGGTTCAGAAACAATTTCTATTAAAGGAACACCAGTTCGGTTAAAATCGACATATGACACTTTATTATTAGCATCATCACTGTGAATAGTTTTACCGGCATCTTCTTCCATATGAAGGCGTGTAATGCCAATTTTTTTTGTTTCATCCTTTATTGATATTTCAATATAACCGTCATAGCATATAGGTTTATCATACTGCGAAATCTGATATGCCTTGGGTAGATCAGGATAAAAATAATTTTTACGGTCAAATTTGCTATAGTGAGCAACTGTACAGTTTAGTGCAAGTCCAGCCATTATTGCTTTTTTTAAAACCTCTTTGTTAAGAACAGGCAACACCCCTGGAAGTCCCAGACATACCGGACAAACCTGAGTATTGGGCTGTGCCCCAAACTGCGTTGAACAACTACAGAATATTTTTGATTGTGTATTTAGTTGAGCATGAACTTCCAGTCCAATAACCGTATCAAATTCCATACATATTGTACCATTTTTATTCTATAAAGGTGATAATAGCTTTACTGATATTCTTTTCGGATAGTAGATAGTATTATTTTTGTCAACTAAAATTGATTTTATTTCTATCATATATTATTGTTGGCAATAATTTCTACAATAAAAATCATAATACTATTGAAATACTAAATTTTTGTATTAAAATGTATAAAAATCCTGCAACAAAGTAGTTAGTACCTTTTCTATTTAATGTAAAAGTAATGTATCATTATTGACAAAATAATTTAAAAAAATACTATCGCAAGAAGTAACGTTTTTTATGATTCTTTGTTGCAAATCCATTGTCTATCTGGTTTAACATAGCATCATTATATGAAAAAAAAATTATTGATAATTGTAATTGTTGTTATAATAGGTGTAATTACAGGTTATGGCATAGGTGTTTTTTTGCTGGAAAAAACGGTTACCGGACAATCAGCATTTAGTTTTTTTATTACTCGACCTTTAAATATTTATGTCATCCTGAATAGCAAGCTGTATAGCAACAATCCTCTTGACAGATTAACCGCCTATTACACCCTTTATGATATGCATATTGTAGATACCCCTTTTTTGCAGGAACGCTATAAACAGGAAGAAAACATAGCTTTAAAACGCGCTATTTTAAAAACTTTATCGTTACATGCTGATAGTGAACTGATACAATTTATAGATGATATCTATGAACTATCTGACAGTGCCCTGAAAATTGAGATGGTGAAAATTGTCAAAAAAAAATATCCCGGAAAGTTTGCTGAATTTGCGCAAAAACACAGGGTTGATGCTCAGTGGATACATGAGGAATAATAAAATTTCTTGACTGTTATAATAGTATTAATTGATGTTTATCTACACTAAATTGAAAGGTGGTAAAACTATTGAAGGTTGGTTTATTTGGTGGAACATTTAATCCAATACATATTGGACATTTGATTAATGCTCAATTTATAAGAGAGGAATTCAATTTAGATTTTATACTATTTATCCCTACAAAATATCCCGTACATAAAGAATTGGAATATGATGTAGATGCCGATCACCGATACCATATGATTAAACTTGCTATTGAAGGTGTTGAGTATTTTAAGGTTTCCCGTCTTGAGATTGACAGGGAAAAGCCATCGTATACCATATATACTATTGACGATATTTTAAAAGAAAATCCTGAATGGCAGTTATTTTTTATTATAGGATATGATGCGTTTAATGAGATTGATACATGGAAAGATTGGCAGCGTTTACTTTTAACAATTGATTTTATCATTATGAAACGCCCGGGCGATATTTTGCACAAACGATTTCATCAATACATGCCCCATATACACTGTGCCAATAATCCTGTTATTGATGTTAGCTCGTCAACTATTCGTGAACGGGTGAAAAATGGTAAGCCGATAAAATATTTGTTGCCATATAATGTTGAAGAATATATTGATAAACATGGGTTATATCAAAGTGAAGGATAAAATACGGTTAATAGTTTCTGTAACTCTGGTTTGCATAGTAATTTTAAGTATATTTTATATTTACCGCAGATTTACGCGTAATGCAATTCAAATGCTGGCCGCAAACAAAGAGTTGATTAATATTTTAGTTGCTGGAAGCAATGATTATAATGAACGACGCCATTCCTTTTATGCGATAGTTCATTTTAATCAAGAAAAGAACAGTATTGGTGTAACATTTATACCTCCCAACTACCTTGTAACACTCAATAAACGGACAGGCAAAGCCATGCGGCTTAATATGATCGCGTTTTCAGATAGCAATGATATCATTGATTCATTAGAAGATGATTTACATATAACAATCCCCTTCTATCTGGAGTTATATGGATCTGATGTTGTTAAAATCATTGATCTTATTGAGGGAGTGCAGCTATATATACTTGATCAGGTTAAACGTGAGTCAGGATTTATGCGTGGTGTTCATTATTGTGATGGCAAAAAAACGCTATGGTATATTAATAAAGTTGAGCATGATTCCATATATATTAAATATGACAGAATAATGGATGTTGTGCTTACGCTATTTACCAATAAAGAATCGTATAAAAAATATAATAGAAAAAGTTATATTAGCGAGATGCTTAGTTCACTGAATACCAATCTACTTATACAAGAAATGTTATCATTGGCAGATCTTGTATATGATGCAAAAACTGTCTATACAACAATAATGCCAGGGAAGGTAGATAGTAATGACAATTATACAGTTGACGATATTACCAGGAAATTGTACGAACAAAAATTTTTACGGCCTTTGGTTCTTGCTGTTAGTGATACAGAATCAATTAAGGTACGGATACTAAATGGTTCAGATATCCCAGGCCTTGCCCGGAAGATGAGAAATGTATTAACAAAGGAAGGTTTAACCGTGGTCGAGTTTGGGACTTCTCCTTATTCAGTCATTGACAAAACAGTCATTATAAACCAGAAAGGAAATTTAAATTCTGCTTTGAGAGTTTCATCTATATTGGGTATTGACGCTATGTATCATATAGTTGATTCATCGCAATTAGCAGATGTATTAGTAATAGCAGGAAAGGATTATTCACAGTGACAGGAAAGAGTAAAAAAAGCAAAAAGCAAAATATTGATGAAGGTACAATAACCTTGCTAAAAGGATGCGGCAAAGTGCTGGATGATAAGAAGGCGCTGGACATAGTAGTTCTAGATTTAAGAAATGTTAATTCGTATTTAGATTTCTTTGTAATCTGTACGGGAAATTCTATAATGCACTGTAAAGCATTGGCACGCGATCTCAATAAGTATTTTTTAGATTCAGGCATGAAGGAACGTTCAAAAACAACAGCCAATTCGCCATGGATTATTCTTGATTATAATGAAATTATTATACATATTTTTACGGCTGAAGCACGTGCCTTTTATCAGCTTGAGCATCTATGGGCTGATGCATCAAAAATTGATTTAGATGAAAACATACACGATGTATGAAGTTGATATAATAGAAAAAATTATACGAAATATTGCTCATGAGGTTCGTAACCCATTAACTACCATAAGAGGATATGCTCAACTTTTAACTCAAAAATTGGATACTGCATCAATTCAGAAATCACAAAAAATGATTATTGAACAGGCTGAGCGTATTGATGGAATGTTTAATGACCTGTATAACGCATTTACCATTAAAGAAGATATCATTGTTGGCTGCTTGATACCTGATATTTTACAAAAAGCCCTTGATGCGTCTGTATACCATGATTATATTATAATAGACGATTGTGATTCATTCCAGGTACCGTGTTACATGAACCGATTATTACTATGTTTTAACACCTTTGTCAATGGTTTTAACTGGAAATATTTTCCTGATGCCAGATTAAGAATATATGTAAAAAAAGAAACTTTCTGTACCATTTATTTTCAATATACGAATGTAATCTTTGATGCCAGTTTAGAAAATTTATTTTTTTATCCATTTCAAACTAAACATTTCTTTGTAAAAGGAACGGAATTGTTTTCTATATATTGCATTGCAAACAGAAGTGGATGGAACATGGATTTTAACTATAGTAACAATACTTTTGCCATTAGCATACCATTATGATACTATTAAAATTGTTTATGGAACTATTATGGCAACAATATTAGAAAAATATTACCATGTGCTGATTGCCGATGATGAAAAAGGAATCAGAGATTTATTAAAGGATTTATTAGAAGATTCATTTTATGTCAATACAATTGACCGTGGTGATTTAATCATTAATGAACTTAAAAGAAAAAAATATGATATTTTGATTCTTGATCTGCAGATGCCTGGTAAAAATGGTATTGAAGTTTTACAGGCTATACATAATTTAAAAATTGATACTGTTGTGGTAGTCATAACTGCTTCAAATGATGTGCAGTTAGCTATTACTTCTATGAAATTAGGGGCTTATGATTATCTGGTAAAACCGTTTGATACAGACAAACTTTTAGTAATATTAAAGAATATCGTTGAAAAGCTTGATCTGGAAAATGAAGTAAATGAATTACGTGAAAAGGTTGGTGAAAGCTTCAGGTTTAAAAATATAATTGGTAAATCACCTAAAATGCAGCGTATCTTTGCCACTCTTGAGCGGGTTATCGACACTGATAGTACTATCTTAATCATTGGTGAGAGTGGTACTGGCAAAGAAATTGTTGCAAAGGCAATTCATTATAACAGCAACCGGAAACAGTATCCCTTTAAGTCTATCGATTGCAGCACCATACCGCAGGATTTGATTGGCAGTGAATTATTTGGTCATGAAAAAGGTGCATTTACCGGAGCTATCGCCCGAAAAATTGGCAAATTTGAAATTGCAAGCAAGGGAACCCTATTTCTGGATGAGATTAGCAATCTTTCGTTTGATATGCAGGCAAAGTTGCTGCGTGTACTGCAGGAAAAGGAATTTGAGCGTATTGGTGGCAATGAGATAATCAAGGTGGAGACACGTATCGTAGCAGCAAGTAACCGGGATATCCGGGAGATGGTTAAACAGGGAACATTCAGAGAAGATTTGTACTACCGGCTTAATGTTATGCCTATTTATCTTCCACCGTTAAAAGAACGCAAAGAGGATATTCCTCTTTTCATTGATTATTTTTTAAAACGATTTACCAGTGAATATGGTAGAACAATTACTCTTGATTTACAATCGCGATTATATTTAACCGATTACCACTGGCCTGGCAATGTGCGACAACTGGAAAATGTCATCAAGCGTCTTGTATTGCTTTCAACAGAGGATGTTGTAAAGCTGGATATTGTTAAAAGTGTACTGGAGTTTGAAGAATATAACAAACCGGCAGTGCAACAAGATGTATATGCTGCCATACCCTCGACTATAGCAACGGCACCTGTTCATGAAAGTTTTGATAATGGCGATACTATTAGCGATAACGATACTACCTTGCAGGATGAAACGGTAAAAACACTTGATGAAGTAGAAAAAGAATATATTGAGAAAATGTTAAAGCAGTTTAACTTCAACATATCAGTAACGGCAAAAGCTATTAATGTTTCCAGAAAAACAATGCATAATAAATTGAAAAAATATAATATAGCGATAAAAAAGACTGTAGCTGATGATTAAGGAATAATGAAGAAATTATTATACAATAGGTCGCAAAGAATGTTAAATTTCAGAAGAACTTCCCTTCATTTTTGATCATTAATACTACGGATTATAATGATAGTGTTATTATTTTTTGTTAATAGCTAATTTATTAATAGAGTATATAATACAATATGAATAAGGGTACATATATATATAAATTTGTTTTTGGAACTCTAATGGCTATTCTTTTAATTGTCATAGGTTCCTCGCTACTAAGAGGATTTAGTGATAAGGAGTCAAGTTTTACGCGCTATCTTCTTAATGCTCCTTTTAATGGACGTGCCGGACACACCTGTACAGTATTTAAAGGTAAATTATGGCTTATTGGCGGCTGGGATGGTAATAATCCATACAACGATGTATGGTATTCAAAAGAGGGTCTTCACTGGTATAGTGCTGGAGAGATGCCTTTTAAAAAGCGGGCCGGACACACTGCATTTGTTTTTAATGATAAGCTGTATGTGGTAGGTGGGCTTTCATTTGATGAATGTAAAAATATTATTGATATGAATGATGTGTGGGTTAGTGATGATGGAATGAACTGGCAGTGTATAAAAGAAACTGCTGAGTTTATGCCGCGAGGTGGACATGCCTGCGCTTTATTTAAAAATAAAGTCTACTTAGTAGGTGGTATAGCATGCGGTGCCGAAGCATATAAAACCGAAGATGGTGTAAACTGGAACAGGCTTGCAAACAAACTACCTTTTGGTTCTCGGGGTGGGCATGTTTTAACAAATTTCAAAAACAAATTGTGGCTGATTGGTGGAATACGTGTTGACAGAAACAATAATTTTATGAGCTTTAGTGATGTATGGAATTCAGGTGATGGAATTCACTGGAAAAAGGTAGCAAGCGACATGCCCTTTTTTGCTGGTGGCGGTCATGGCTGTGTTGTTTATAAAAATTCTTTATGGGTAATCGGTGGTTTTAGAAAAGGGGGTACGGTGTATCGCTCTGATGATGGAATGAATTGGGAATTATTTAACAGCTTTACTCCCATGGGGGAACGCGTTTCACATAGTTGTACAGTTTTCAAAGACAGGATAATTATAATAGGTGGTTTTGATGGTACAGGATTTAAAAATGATGTATGGGCGTTTAAAACGCTGGAGTAATCAAAGTAACTGTTATTACGAAAATCATACACGTTTCACTACTATTAAAAAAATCATAAAAGTGGCGATAGTTATTCATATTGCCTTTGTTGTGTTAATGGGATCAATAATTATGTATTATGACAAGCATAATCCTTCAAATACTCCATTGATGTACTATCGGGCATATATAAACAATTATACAGTGAAACCAGTGCAATGTGTACCCTTAAAAAAAATACCTGATGATATAAAGAAAATGGTAATCTCAATTGAAGATTATAAATTTTATAAACATAATGGTGTTGATATTGAGGCAATTAAACGAGCTCTCATCATTAATTATAAAGTTGGTTACAGGATGTATGGAGCCAGTACCATTACACAGCAGTTAGCACGAACGTTGTTTTTATTCCCGGTAAAGTCGATGATCAGAAAATATGCTGAATTAATTATAGCTTTAGAGATGGAAGTATTATTAGACAAAGACAGGATTTTTGAATTGTATCTTAATTATTGCGAATGGGGAAAAGGTTTATTTGGCATAAAAAATGCATCCTATTATTATTTCGGAAGAAATATTCACAATTTACGTAATGATGAAAAATCTCGCCTGCTGGCTATACTTGCAAATCCCATTATTTATTCCCCATATAAGTTTAAAGGTTCAAAACTTATAACCAATCGATATTATATATTAAAGTTTAGATACTATACCTATACTAAATATAAAAGTATGATGCAGTATGCTATAACCCGGTAAAAAATTTGCACTATGCAAGCTCTTATGGATATGAAAGATAATACAAAAATGATTGTGGATATCAGCAGCTATTTGACCGCTTACACGATACTATAGATGCAAAATTTCCCCATACAAAGTAAAAGTTTTTCTGAAGATACTACGTTATCACGGCAATTGGGATTACCATCAGCTATTGCTATTGTTATTAGCCGTATCATAGGGTCGGGAATATTTCGCACACCAGGTCCAATTATGGCTCTGGTTGGCTCTACATTGCTTTTTGGAAGTGTATGGATAATTGGTGCTGTTATTACTATTTTTGCTGCTATTTGCTATGCCGAACTGGTTGCAATGATGCCACGCTCCGGGGGTCCATATGTTTATTTAAAAGAAGCATATGGCCCATTAATTGCATTTTTACGGGGATGGGCAATGTTCTTTGTTTCTGAAACAGGTGCTATAGCAGCGGTTGCTTTAGTTTTTGCTGAATATACGGTTGCTTCAATTACTCTTGTTTCTGGAGTTGTGCTATCCCATGCAGTTGTAGTAATGCTGGCGCTTCTTGTCATTGTTTTTCATACTTTCATTAATTGTTTTGGCGTAAAATTAAGCGGTGTTGTCCAGATAATAATAAGTTCTTCAAAAATAGTAGCACTGGGATATATTGTTGTTTCTTGCTTTTCCAATAATGGCGATATTCATAATTTTTATAATCCTCTTGTTCCTGAAAATTTTACATTTGCGCATATATTGGGAATAGGTGCTGCTCTCCGATATGCATTTTTTGCCTTCAGTGGATGGGAAGGTGCTACGTATGTTGCAGAAGAGGTTAAAAATCCCCGTAAAAATCTACCGTTATCATTATTTGTTGGTATTGCATGTGTACTTATTTTATATGCAAGCACTAATGCAGCATATCTTTTTCAGGTGCCGGTTCAGTATTTTTCTCAGTCAAAATGGATTGCGGTTGATGCATTGCAAAATGCATTGGGTGCCATTGGAGCATTGATTGTAGCGTATGCAGTCATTATAAACACTTTTGGAAATGTTGGCACTCAGATAATGGTGAAAGCCAGGACCTGGCATGCTATGGCATCAGATAATCTTTTTTTTAAGGTTTGTTCTACGGTTCATCCTGAATATAAAACCCCTAATAATGCAATAATTGTACAGGGAATATGGGCAAGCATACTTGTCCTTTTTGCATCTATGTATAAAGATTCATATAAAGCTGTTATTGATTATTTCTCGGCAACCGGAACAATTTTCAATATTTTGACATTAGGCAGCGTAATTGTTTTGCGGAAAAAATATCCCGGTATTGTACGACCGTTTAAAGCATGGGGTTATCCTGTTACGGTTATACTGGTAATTTCATTCTATGTAGTATATTTAATTATAACATTTATAACTGCATTTGCACCATCTCTTCTGGGAATAATTTTTACATTATCTGGACTGCTTTATTACTGGTACAAATCTGCAGGGAAAAGTAAAAATGAAGCTCCATACTAGTTATTATGTCAAAATACTATTTAAAGAGTTTTAATTAACAGGATAGTGCTATCGGGAGAATGACAGTGCGTTGTTATATGCAAATAATTTGTTTACTGTATATCGTCATACTCTGTCATGTCAATGTGTATGCTAACTATGAGCAAAAAGGAAGTGTTGGTGGTGAGCCTTTACAGGATGTATTTGTCATAAGTAGAAAAGATTGGCTGATTGTACCATATGTAAATTATAAACCCGAAACACAGCTGGCTGGTGGTGCTATATTCCTTACCTATTTTCAGGATATCGTTATGAATATACCTCCTATAAAATTAAGACCAACAACATTGCAAGTTTCAGTTACACAAACACAAAATGGTCAGTTTATGTTTCAGGTATTACCGGAATTTTATTTTTACCGGGATAGGTTCCATATCAAAAATGATTTCCAGTATATGGATTATTATGATAAATTTTATGGGATAGGTCAGGATACCTCGGATAAGCATAATGAATATTACCGTTCAAGGGTATTTGCATTCAAGAATGTTGCTGAATATGCTCTTGTTCCTAAATTATATATGGGATTAATCTATCATATTGATGTCAGGGAAACCACAAAAGCTGAAAGTGGCGGTTTAATTGATGCAAACCTGCTGCCCGGCGCAAAAGAGGGATTGGTGTCAGGGCTGGGATTTACTGTGAATTATGATAATCGTGATGATATTATCTATACCCGAAGTGGGAGCTATGCAAATTTAAGTGTAATACAGTATTCCGAATATATAAAAAGTGATTTTAATTATACCAACATTACCTTTGATTTTCGTTATTTTGAGCCATTTTTGTTTTCACATATACTGGCTTTTCAGTTTTATACTGGATATATTGATGGAGAAGCACCATTTTACCTGCTTTCAATGCTGGGTGGCGATAAACTTATGCGCGGTTTGTACCAGGGCAGATACAGGGACAATGATGTAATGGTTGCACAGGTTGAATACCGGGTGCCACTTTTCTGGAGATTCATTGCCTGTGGATTTGCAGGAGCAGGAGAGGTTGCCCCGGGGATGGATGATTTTAAAGTAGATGAGATAGTGTATGCATGGGGCGGTGGATTGCGATTTAAACTAAGGGCAAACCAGGATTTAAATGTACGGATGGATGTTGGGTTTAGTAAAAATTTTATTGGTATTTATGCAACGATAGGAGAAGCAATTTAAAATAGAAAGGATTCTGACATTATACTATCATAATTGAAAGTTAAAAAGCAGATTCTGAGTCAAGCCCGGAATGACAATGTGTGGAGTCTGGAATGTTGAACGTCATCATGAACTGGTTTCAGGAGCTAACGCTGCATATTTTGATTCCGGAACATGTCCTGAATGACGATATGGTGACATGTCATTCTGAAGCAAAGCCGAAGAATCCGGTCGTTCAAAGGAGATGCTTCGGTCACTAACGCTTTTTCAGCATGACGCAGTACTATCCCATTTTTGAAAGCTCACAGAATAAAATGTTGAATAATCATCATTTCAACGATACAATGAATATCATAGGTTGCTATCGATTAAATTATTATCTTTTTCAATTATTATGATGTGCTATGAAACGACCGGTAGAAGTATCAACAGGTGAATTAATCGAGATTCTGGATCGATATCTTCAGACTCAGGGGAAGGTCCACTATGCCATTAAAATAGTTGGATATCCCGGAGTTGGAAAATCAGCTATAGTCCAGCAGATTGCACATAAGCATAATTATTTATTTATTGATACTCGTTTAGCATTTAAAGAAAATGTTGATCTTGGTGGTTACCCCGTACCGGATAACAACCAACAACGTATGGTATATTTCAGACCTCGTTTTATACCACCGGAAAAAGTACCTGAAGGCTATAATGGAATTTTGTGGTTTTTAGATGAAGCCAACAGGGCTCATCCAACGGTAATACAAACATTATTCCAGATTATCACCGAGCGTATGTGCGGTGAGCACGCATTACCCGATAAAACAGTTATAGTATTGGCAGGCAATTTGGGCGATTTGGACAATACCGTAATTACTGATTTTGATGATTCAGCCCTGGATGGAAGATTAGCAGTATTTAATCTTATCCCTGATGCACAAAACTGGTTGCATTGGGCACTGGAAGAAGGAATACACCCCGCAGTAGTACGGTATATTAGCACCTATCCTGAACGGTTGTGGGATGAAAGGGGTGTTAATCCTAATCCACGTGGATGGCATCAGATATCCGACACATTATATAAAGCCTATAACTTCCGCACTGAAGAACAATTGGTGTATTATTTACAGCATACTGACTATAAGGTTTTGCAAAAAATTATTATTTCATTAATTGGCGAGGTTGCGGGAACTGATTTTATTTTACAATATGTTGCGCCTCGCGTTATAAGCTCGCAGGAAATATTGGCAGGTGATGAGCAAAAATTACAAAAACTGATTGCAGGTGATATACCTGCTGAAGACATGATGTGGGCACTTAACGGAGCGCTCAATAAGCTTTATAATGACAATCTGCATAGCAATGGAAAGCTTGGTGAAGATATACAAAAAGAACTTTTCCATGTATTACAGTTTATTGCATATACGCGCGCTGATATACGGGTATCGTTCATGTATGCGCTTGTTCGTGATTGCGGCATCTTTACGCAGATACACGATGCGTTGAACTTTGAAGATGATCCCGTCAAAAAAAAGGATTTATTAGAAAAAATTCAGGTTTTCCTTGATGTTTAGCGATGGTTCAGGATTCATATATACATACCACTCTTCTGCAACTATGGAATCATAGCAGGTTTACATCGTATTTTTATCAAACCGTTGAATTTGCAAAGACGCAATCCATTCCAACATTATCATTGGTAGCTTCCCACCGGATGGTGTTGTATTACAATCCAGAGTTTTTACTGCAAATTAATACCGATGAATTTATTGGGCTGCTTGTGCATGAAATGCTTCATGTAATCCTTGAACATGATCACCGCTCAAAAACGGGAGATGTTGTATTGCAGAATATTGCGCAGGATATGGTAATAAATACATTTATAGTACAGCACAGTAAAACCTTTTTTTCATATAAAGGGCAATACCAGTGGGAGGTGCCGGCATTAATACTACCGGAGGGGTTACCCTATATCCCTCAAGAATTTTTTGCCGACACCAGCATACATGACCCGCTGTGGGAGGATGTTTATCACTGGCTTGTTAAAAAACAGGATGAAGTAATGCTGATTAATAATAATCATGAAACTACAAAGCAAAAAGCTTTACTTCATGATGATAGCTATGCGATAGTTACTGATGATGGAGTTGAGCATAACAATGAATTTAATTATAGAAATTATTTATCCGCCACTCACATCGATGATGATAAATTGATGTTCAAGGATGAACAAAAATTTTTGCCAACAGGCGTCCATTATTTTGATGAAGAAAATACCACTAAACGGACTATTAAAAATAAGGTTATTGCACATGCAAAAAAGGATGAGTGGTGCACCAGTGAGCGCTCATATATGGACATCATATCATGTATAGAAAAAATAAATCTTAGCGATAGTTCTCATTACAGCCAGCACATTAAAAGTATCATCGATTACATGTCACATTCAAATGAGTGGTATTACACCCATTCGCGATTTAACAGACGCTATGTTGCCAAAGGAATATATAATGCAGGAAGAGCATATAAGCAAAATGAGATAATAACAGTGGCTATCGACATTTCAGCTTCCATGATGTCGCAGAAGGACGACATAGAAACAGCATTTGGCATAGTTGATGATCTAACCGGAAAATATAAGGTGTATCTTGTTTGTGTCGATGAAGAATATTTTATACCGGTAAAAGATGGTGATGCACTGATACGGGCAAACAGGTTAACCAAACCGTATGAATATAAAAAGGGCGATTGGAAGCTGATAAAATCAGGCTATGGCGGGGCAACATTTTTTTCGTCGTTTTTCAATGAATATTTACGGCACCATAACGAGATGGTACTTGTCATTACAGATGGCTACATCTATGATATTGACAAATTAAAACCATACCCAGCTACACTATGGCTTGTTGCAAAAAGCAGGAATGAGGCTTTTGTTCCACCATTTGGGAAAGCTATACCAATGGTTTAGGTTGCTACTATGGATGAGCACATAAATACTAATTATAACCGGGCACAGTCACTATATCGCGAAGGTATTGAAAATACCGCTCATTCTTTGCAATATTTTGACGATTTACTCAACTGTAATATTTCAGAATTTATCATTAAAGCAGGCAGGGACTGGAAAAATTTTGATGTTGATGCAGCCATGGATTTTTTTATAAGCAATAATGATATCGAAGCCTTCTATCATGCAGGGATATACTGGAAAAATTTTAATTATGAACGGGGCATCACTGTCATAGTGGAATGGGGGAATGATGAATATATTTTCAGAGCCGGAAGATTCTGGAAGCAATTTGATTATAACAGGGGATTGTCAAAACTGATAGAGTTGCAATCTGCAAAATACATATACCATGCAGGATTGGATTGGAAACAGTTTGATTTTGAAAAGGGCTTTGATGCATTGATGCTTATTGGCGATCCTGAATATATTTTTTATGCAGGTACTCACTGGACAGTATTTAATTATATGGTTGCAACCGATAAACTAATTTTTATTGGCAATTGTGAATATATCTATAAAGCGGGATATCAATGGAAATGGTTTGATTATTATAAAGGCTGGAAAATTATGGAAAGCAAGATTGTTGAAGGGAGATTATGGCGGGGTAAGGCATTGCAAACTGATGTTTGGAAAAATGCATTAAAAACAATATGGGGAAAAGCAATTGCCAATAAATAATTGGTATAATTTTTCTATATATCAATAAAAAATTATTGTAATAATACTTGACGAAAGATAGTATATAACGCTATTCTAAAACATGGAGGATTCGTCAACATGAAAAAAATAATAGTGACATCAGCAGTTATTATTGCATTAATTATCGCATTTATAATAAAATCAGTATATGATGCAGGGGAGTTTAAAAAAATTATTCCTTTTTCAGGTTATTATTGCAATGAGGTTGGTACAATCCCTGGCCCTGAAGATATTGTCATGAATTATAGTAACGGCAATGCTTATATCTCATCTGATGACCGGAGAGCATTTGCTAAAGGTAACAATATTAATGGATCAATTTTTATTTATGATGTTAACCGTAAAACACTAAAAAGAATGGCAAGTGATTTTGCTTTTGAATTTCATCCACATGGGATAGACTTGCTTAATGTTAAAAATAAACAATTTTTATATGTTATCAATCATCGAAGTCATGGGCAATTCATTGAAAAATTTGAAATTATGGGGGATGCATTGCACTACATAAAATCAATTGAAAATCAGAGGTTAATGTTTTCACCAAATGATCTTGCCATGGTGGCTGAAGATATTTTTTATGTTACCAATGATCATGGAAACAGGACAGCTTCTGGCAAATCACTTGAAGATTATCTTCAGTTATCACGTTCCTATGTTTTATTCTATGATGGATCAGCCTTTTCTATTAAAGCCAGAAATATTAAATATGCCAATGGTATTGCACTGTGCCAGGATAAACAAAAGTTATTTGTTGCCTCACCTGTTGGCAGGTGTATCAAAGTTTATACCATTGAGAAGGATTATAATCTTAAACTGTTATATACTATTGCATGTAATACCGGTGTTGATAATATAGCTTTTGATAACAAAGGTGTATTGTGGGCTGGTTGCCATCCAAAGCTACTAACGTTTGTACGCCACTCTCAGGACGAAAATGTTATAGCTCCTTCTGAAATAATTAAAATCACCTTTAACAATGATTCATACAAAAAAGAGACGGTCATTTATGATGATGGGAGCTTAATCCAGTCTTCAACTGTTGCAGTTTGCTATAATAACAATTTGCTTGTTGGCTCTGTTTTCGATACCCATATTCTTGATTGTAAGGTACAATAGGAGCTTTTTATGGAATTGGTGGTTGGGAAAAATAAAAAAGAACTTAAAATACAATTAAAGAAACCAGATATTCTGTTTAATAGCTGGAAAATTGGCTATAACTATCGTATTCATAATAACCATGTTAACAAAATCCAGCCATTGCCAATTACCGCATTGGGTAAAAAGAAGATCACCTGCATCAGTGGCGATAGTAATATCAGAATCACAGTAGTTTTTTCGGATGAGGGAGATTATATTTCAATTAAATACACCGTTGATAATTTAACTGATTCAGATATTGAATTGGGGAAAATTACAACCACCATTTCTCATCTTTCTTTTGCAAAAAGTGACAATTACCAATTCTTTAAAAATGGGTATCAGTCATGGAGTTTAACCCGTGTTTATTCGTTTGACGAAAAGGAGATGGTAAGCTGGTTACGGTGCATGAATATTTTGCAGGATAACCCCAGAAATTTACCCACTGGCGAGACAGGTTGTTTCAATAGTACCATGTTTGCGGCAATTGGTTCAAACGATAATATATATTGCTGTGTTGGCCAGGGTAGATCGTTTAATCAATATGTTTATATTAATGCAAAAAAATCATTACCAGATACTATCGCTCTGGATATTATACATGATTTTTGTAATATGGTTGTAAATCCATCTGCTAAGTTACGGACTGATCTTATTTATATTATCACTGGCAAAAATATAAATGAGGTTTTTGAACGTTATTGTAATAATATAAAACCAGCAATAACTATAAGGAAAAAGGTTCCCATGGGTTGGTGCTCATGGTATTATTATTACACAAAGGTTAGTGAAAAAAATATTTATGATAATTTAGAACTGTTAATGAGTAAAGGTAAGCGTTTTGATATTTTCTTGCTTGATGATGGTTATCAGACTGCTGTTGGCGATTGGTTATCCTTTAATAATAAATTTCCAGGTGGTTTATCAGCTTTTTCTCGTAAAATTAGAACACTGGGAATGGTTCCGGGAATATGGCTTGCTCCTTTCATTGCTTCAAAAAAATCCTTGCTCTTTAAGGAACACCCTGATTGGTTTTTGCATGATGAACATGGTGAACCAATAAAAGCCGGGTGGAATCCCAACTGGGATGTTTTTCATTATTTTTATGCCTGTGATACCACTCATCCGGAATTTCAGGAATATATAAAAAAGGTAATCAATACTTTTGTTCATGAATTGGGTTTTGGATATCTAAAATTAGATTTTGTTTATGCTGCGTCATTATGCGGGAAAGCGTATGATATGAATATTTCTTCAGCGCAGCGATTAAAGTTAGGGTATAGTTTGATAAGAGATGTTGCAGGAGAAAAGGTATTTATTTTAGGGTGCGGTTCTCCTTTATCACCGGCAATTGGTTATGTTGATGGAATGCGTATTGGTCCGGATGTAGCGCCGTACTGGATGGCTCCATACAGGTATTATATTACCAGAGATCCACATGCATTATGTACCAAATTTGCAATACGGAGCATACTGACCAGATCACAGTTGCATAAAAATCTATGGCTTAACGACCCTGATTGTATAATGCTACGACAAAAAGAAACAAAATTGACAATAGAAGAGCGGATGTCTCTTATCAATGCGGTAGTAATTACGGGTGGAATGTATTTTATTTCTGACGATTTAGCATTATTAAACAATACCGATTGGAAGCTTATTGATATTATTGATGAGCTTGTTCAGACATGTCATACTGGCAAAACATATCCGGTAGATATAATGGAAAGTAAAATTCCAGAAATTGTTTATAATACTTCAGGATATATAGCTTTTTTCAATTTTACTGATAGGCCTAGAAAAAAAATTGTGCAGTTAAAGGGTTTGTTAAAAAAAGTAGTTTTGCCTGCTAACAGGCTTGTTGATATATGGGGTACCAGGGATATTTACGTCTATAGCGATCATATAGATTTAGGTGAACTTAAACCTCATGAATCATTATTGTGTAAAATAATGTAAATGTTATATTTGTAAAAACAGAAATGGTTTTACAGCAGAATATATTACAACTCTGAAGATTATTTTTTATTTTTCCAGTTTTTTTTAACTTATTTTTTAATAATTATGTGCTCACAACATTATTAAAAATTTATTTTTTAGATGTTTTACTTATCGTAAAGTTATATAAAAATAGTATTTATATCTTTTAAAATTCCTTCCATGCTTGAATTGCCTCTTTTTAATTACGTTACTGTAAAATTATTAGATTAATTTAATATTAAAAATAGATGATTATGCAAAATATTGTATACTTAGAAACATAGTTCATATAATCGAAAATTGAAGATACTGGCAACAAGAAAAAACAATTTTATACTTATAACAGTGAGGTGCTAATGGAAACTATACTTAAAAAAATTGAAAAACTTATGGTGCAACATGATGCGATAAGCCCGGAGCTTATTCAGAAAAAAAATGTAAAATTGGGATTACGTAATCCAGATGGCTCAGGGGTTGTTGCTGGTATTACATCAAAAGGTACAGTTATTGGATATGAAAAAATACCTTCAGGTGATGGCAAAGTTACTGTTAAACCAGTTGAGGGGAAGTTATATTATTGCGGCTATGATGCCTGCGAATTAGCTGAAAAAATTCAGGAAGAAGGTAGATATGGTTTTGATGAAATTACCTATCTACTCCTTACTGGAGAACTGCCAGATAAGAAAGATCTGGAGCAATTTAGCGAGGTGATTGCCGATAGACGTCCTTTAACAAAATTTGAACGCAGTATCATAATGGCTGAAGATGTTAATAATAATCAGATGTACGCACTTCATTCAGTGATTTCACATTTAAACAGATGTGATCCCGATCCAGATTCAACTGATA
>Ga0208196_1001547_pt1 | contig 23972 bp, 28 predicted proteins | sample AD_JPNNA7_MetaG_FD_184443 | JGI IMG/M metagenome (GOLD analysis project Ga0208196, IMG submission 184443) | Active sludge microbial communities of municipal wastewater-treating anaerobic digesters from Japan - AD_JPNNA7_MetaG (SPAdes) (version 2) | ecosystem: Engineered > Bioreactor > Anaerobic...
TGGCGTATCGATTCTGATGGATATAAATGAAGAGTGGATGACTGCTAGAAGGTATTTATCTATGGACGTGGAGTGAAATGTGGGACTGCAGGGCTAACCCAAATTACAGAACTTTCGGCACGCTGCCGAGTATTCGGAAACGCGAATATGGATGAGAATATCGATTCAAAAGACATAACCTATCTTGAGGGAGTCATTAGAGGAACAAATGCTGCCACAAGATTTTGCGACGCCAATTACGATGGCAAGATCGATGCCGATGATATCGATCAAATTGAGAAGATCATTCGTGGAGACAATACGGAGCTTACAGTTCTTGATCTTGCAGATAGGGCAGTAACGATAAAAACACCAGTCGAAAGAATAGTGCTGGTAGCCTCCAGAAATATCCAAGAGTTTGTGGCCGTGGGAGGTGGTAAAGATTTCATCAAGAAGGTTGTTGGCTGGGGACCGGAGCTGAAAGCGTCCGACAAGGATACCTATGAAAAGTATAGCGAAAGATTCCCCGAGCTAGAAGAGATACCTGATGTTGGTTCTCCGGGCAAGGGGACGTTTAGCACTGAAAAGGTGATCTCACTCAAACCCGACGTTGTTATATTTCCGACGTGGTTGATAGGAAGTGTAGATGACGATATAGAGAAGATAGAACAGGTGGGCATTCCCTCGATTTACCTGGACCATTACGTATATGATGACTTTGCAGAGAGCACATTACTGCTAGGCAAGATTTTAGATAATGATGTGAGGGCTCAAGAGCTCGTGAAATATCATCAGGATCAGGAGGATAAAGTCCTCTCCAGGCTTAAGAGTATAAGCGCACCCGTGCCAAAAGTATACGCAGAATGTGGAAATCTGGGCCCTTCTGAATATAGCAACTCCTTCGGCAAGGGCATTGCATGGGATCGCGTCATTGAAAAATGTCGCGGGATAAATATTATAGATGATATGTCGAAAGCTAATATGTGGCCAGTTATTAGCCCAGAGTATCTGCTGAAGCAGAATCCTGATGTAATTATTATAACAGGCTCTCATTGGCCAGCCGTTACTGATTCAATGAGGCTTGGATACTACGCAGACCCGGATGACTCCAAAGGTCGCTTAGAAACATTTACAAAGCGTCATGGATGGGATACCCTCAGTGCCATAAAGAGAGATAGAGTCTACAGTATCTATCACACTTTGCCAGATCGCATATATAAATTTGCTGCGTTGCAGGCGGTTGCCAAATGCCTCTATCCAGAGGAATTCAAGGATTTGGATCCAGAGAATAGCATCAAAGAGTTCCATGAGAAATTCCTGCCAGTGGACTATAGCGGCATATGGATGGTATCTCTTGAAGAATAGGTACTGCAGACATGCACTCCAATTCATTTTTTTATAGTATATAATTGAAATCTGTGTTTATTGTGCCAAGTGTTCTGTAATTTGCAGGGCCCCACTCCTCTTTATTATTACATTATATATAATTATTAACTATGCCCCGCCGGTTGGATCAAAGGCGCGATATGCATTAGCCGTCACTGGCCAAAAGGGCCTCCCCCTTTAGATGCAAAAGGATATCTCCACCTGGACGGAAGGGTTACGCCTTGTGAATGCCCGAACTCCTGGAAAACGGCAACAGGCCGCAAAATCCACTGACGGTGGGGAACCTGACCAGACAAAGATCTGCCGGAAGGTGCAAAGAGCGCAGACCTGGGATCTGATCATGGGTGGCGTGAGGGCCGCATGGCCCATATGCATAGGATACATCCCGCTGGGGCTGGCCTTTGGCATCCTGGCCCAAAAGGCAGGATTCGATATGCTTGATATAGCTCTCATGTCGGTTGTGGTGTTTGCCGGCAGCTCCCAGTTCATCGCAGTTGCCATGCTCGGCGCCGGAGCAGCGCCGGCGTCCATAGTTCTGACGACCTTCATGGTCAATCTGAGGCATGTATTGATGAGCTCTGCTCTTGCGGTCCATCTGCACAGCGTCAGCCGGTGGTTTCTATCTCTCTTCGCCTATGGGGTAACTGATGAGAGCTTCGCAGTCAATATTGTCAGGTTCAGAGATGGCGGCTGGCACCCCTACCAGGCACTGGCGGTCAATCACGCAGCAAATTTTACCTGGATCGCAAGCACCGTCCTGGGAGGCTTTGGCGGGCAGTTCATTGCCGCGGGCAGCTTTGGGATCGATTATGCTCTTAGCGCCATGTTCCTCTGTCTGCTTGCGTTTCAGCTCCGTGGAAGGATATATGCATTGACTGCTCTCGTATCTGGAGCTCTTGCCATTGCCGTCTCTCTTCTGCTGCCTGGCAACTCCTATGTGGTCATAGCATCTGTTTTAGGGGCCACTGCAGGCTTCGCCCTAAAGAGATATGGCCAAGGAGACGGGGGATCTCATGCTTGAGGCCGAGTACATCCTTCTGGTAGTTGCCATGGGGCTTGTTACCTACATTCCGCGCTGGTTTCCGCTGTTCTGCCTCTCGCAGCGAAAGATGCCTCATTGGCTCGTCGAGTGGCTGGATCTGATACCCGTGGCCATCATCGGCTCGCTTATATTTTCAGATCTATTTTTGATGGGCGATCCGCGCAAGCTGGAGGTCCTGCAGCTCAAGTCGGTGGTGGCCATTCCGACATTTATTTTCGCGCTGAAGACGCGATCCCTTGGCGGAACCGTGATCACAGGGATGGTGCTGTTCTGGCTGGGCACAGCACTCTTTGGCGGCTGAAGATGTGGCCTAAAAAAGTCCTCGGCTTAGAAAGACCAGAGTTTCAAAGTAAAGGCTAAGATGCCACTGCAAGAAGATAATATGCTGCGGCAGATCAGACGTCGGGTGATCGGCTGCATTATTGGCGTTTCATGCTTCGCACACCGCCACCAAAGGCAGCCCATAATAACTACGAGCAAAAACTGAATCGGTATCTTGAGAAAGAATTAGATGCGATCCGATACGCGGAGTCCAATAAGACATATATATTTCGCTTTTCAGATTCGACGTTGATGAAAGGATACAGCGCAGCCCTGAAAAATATCCCGCTTTTCATCTGGATGATACTCGTCATTTACATCTTGATGTCCTCGTCCTATGAACTTGCTGCCTTCTTCGTCGTTATGTTCTCTTTGTACTATCTCGTCAATGCAAAGCTGTTATGTACGCGGTGCTGTTATTTCGGCAAGCCGTGCTCTTTTGGTTTCAGCGGGGTGGTGGCGTCCTCGTTATTTCCACAGAACACAAAGAAGATGGGTAAGATGGAATGCTTTATCGTCTATGGGTTGTTCGCAGCTACAATATCATTTCCACTATATTATCTATCGAGTCAAAATTTCTCTTTAATGATATCATATTCGGTCCTAACGCTTGCCTTTCTAGCCACACACTATCTCTTAGATTGTAGGAAATGCCAGAATACTGGATGCCATATAAACCCGAAATGCCAAAAGAAGATTTGACATATAAACGCCAAAAACTATAATTGGCTGCCGCCGAGAATCATCGCTAGCATGATCTGCGGCACGTATTCGGCGAAATCAAGATAGTCTCTATTAGCTCCCCACTCCAAAACCACCTTTAGGACCTTTCGGTTTCTCCTCAGGTCATGCTGGAGCTGTGACCTGAGGTTCGAGGAATTCACCAGGCAAGCCTCTTTCCGGGTGCTCTTCTCCAGCCATAAACCATCCTCCGACCAAAGGTATTTCCGCCAAAGGATCATTATTTATTATTATGACCATGGACGAGACCCAGAAGAGGCTCAAGGAGCTATTGAGCAAAGGGGCATCTGAGGAAGAGATGCTGGTAAAGCTCTCCCTGGCCGAAGGCTGCGGGATCAAGGTATGGTGTCAGGAGCAGTTCATATCCGGTTCGGATAAGAAGGTCCACCGCTACGGTGGCTACATAAAGAAGTGCGACGACCCGGCGGAGAACGTTGAGCCAATTTACGGCGATTGGCTGGACGGCCCCTGTCCTGGAAAATAGGAGATCTTTTCCTCCCTTTCTGGTGAAGACTGGCAGATTATTGGGGATGGGCCAGATTGCTGGGCCGGTTCATTGGCGGCCGACCCGGCAATCTCAATGACATTGATATCCAGGTTGCAGGAGGACCGATCCGCTACAGCGATCCTGGTTGCGGGCGGCACATGCCCCCGAGATATGGCGCAGAGCCGGTATGCAGGACCCTCTCCACCCTGCTCGTTTTTTTCAGCTTATCCGCTCCACAGCGGCCACCTCGTCTCCAGGCTTGACGTTCATTATCCGGACTCCCTGCGTGGCCCGGCCCTGCACCCGAACCTCCCTGGTCGGGATTCTTATCACAACCCCGTCCTTGGTGGTCAGCAGCAGCTCGTCCTGCTCAGAGACGCCCAAAGTTGCCACAACCTCACCCTTTCTGGAGTCTATGTTCTTGACCCCTTTGCCGCCCCGGCGCTGCAGCGGGTACTCCGAAAGCTCCGTTCTCTTGCCATACCCCTGCCTGGTGACGGTGAGAAGCGTTGTGCCGTCCTGGACCACGTCCATTGAGATCAACTGGTCGCCGAGTCCCAGGTTGATCGCCTTAACCCCCATGGCGCCCCTATTGCTTGACCGCACCTCGTCCTCCTGGAACCGTACCGCTTTACCGTGCCTTGTGGCCACTATCAGCTCGCGGTTGCCGTCGGTCAGCCTGGCCGCCACAAGCGAGTCTCCACGCAGGTTGACCGCCTTGATGCCGCCCTTCCTGGGATTGGAGAAAGCCCGAATCGGCGTCTTGACCATGTTTCCGCGGCTGGTGACGGTCACTATGAAACCGTCCTCATCGAAGTTTTTGACGGGTATGGCGGCTGTGATCCTCTCGCCGCTTTCCAGCTGGATGAGGCTTGACAAAGGCCGGCCCCTCGAGGTGCGGGACATGGATGGTACCTCATAGACCCGCAGCCAGTGGGCTTTGCCACGGTCTGTGAAGAAGAGCAGATGGTCGAGGGTGGAGGCAATGAACAGGTCCCGCACGAAATCCTCGCTTCTGGTCTCAGCACCGATGATGCCCTTTCCCCCACGGCGCTGCATGCGGTATGTATCCACCGGTTGCCTCTTGATGTAGCCGTTGCTGGTGATGGTGACGGCCACCTCCTCGTCGTGGATGAGGTCCTCGGCCGAGAAATCCGATTCAGCGTCCATTATCTCGGTTCTGCGGGGCTGGACGTATTGCTGGGCAAGCTCGGCTAGCTCCTCTTTTATGATCTTCAGCACCTGATTCGGATCGGCCAAAATCCCTTTCAGCCGCTCGATGAGATGCTCCAGCTCCAGGCTCTCGCTAGCGATCTTGTCCTGCTCAAGGGCAGTGAGCCGCTGCAGTCGCATATCCAAGATGGCCTTGGCCTGCTCCTCGGAGAGGGTGAAGGTGCCTATCAGCCCCTCTCTGGCCGCGGACGGCGAGGCTGAAGCTTTGATGAGGGCTATAACCTGATCGATGTTATGCAGAGCAACCAGCAGTCCCTGAAGAATATGAGCCCTCCTCTCCGCCTGCTGCAGCTCGAAGCTGGTCCGCCGCACCACCACTTCCTGGCGGTACCAGATGTACTGCTCAAGCGTCTCTTTCAGTCCCAGGGTGCGGGGCTGGCCGTCGACCAGCACCAGGTTGATGATGCCGTAGGAGGTCTCAAGCTGGGTGTGCTTGTGCAGCAGGTTCAGCACCACCTGGGAGTTGAAGCCGGATTTCAGCTCCACCACCAGGCGGATCCCTTCCCTGTCGGATTCGTCTCGTAGCTCTGCTATGCCGTCCACCCTGCCGGACTTCACAAGCTCGGCTATATCCTCCATCACCTTGGCCTTGTTCACCTGGTATGGCAGCTCAGTGAATACTATCCGCTCCCCTCCTCGGGGCTTCTCCTCGATCTCCGAGCGGGATCGGATGGTGATGCTGCCTCTTCCAGTGGCGTAAGCGGAATGAATCCCCTGCCGTCCTATTATGTAGCCGGCGGTTGGAAAATCCGGTCCCTGAACATGCTGCATCAGGTCATGCAGGGTGGCCTCAGGTTCCTCGATCAGATGGATTATCGCCGCTGCCACCTCGTTCAGGTTGTGGGGCGGGATATTGGTGGCCATCCCAACGGCAATGCCGGTCGAGCCGTTGACCAGCAGGTTTGGCAGGCGTGCTGGCAGAACCGTAGGCTCTTTTAGCGATCCGTCGTAATTAGGAGCGAAGTCCACCGTCTCCTTCTCGATATCGGCCAGCATCTCGTTGGCCACCTTGGCCAATCTGACCTCGGTGTACCTCATGGCTGCCGGCGGATCGCCGTCTATGGAGCCGAAGTTGCCCTGGCCGTCCACAAGCGGGTAGCGCATGGAGAAGTCCTGGGCCATCCGCACCATGGTCTCGTAGATGGCGGCATCACCATGGGGATGGTATTTGCCCATTACGTCTCCCACTATGCGAGCAGACTTTTTGTGGGGCTGGTCGAATGTGACCCCCTGCTCGTACATGGCATACAGTATGCGGCGGTGCACCGGCTTGAGGCCATCTCTCACGTCAGGCAAAGCCCGGCCAACGATTACGCTCATGGCGTAGTCGATGTAGGAGGACTTCATCTCCTCGGTAATATCGACATCAACTTCTCTCAATGGCAAGCCCTCCTGACTCAGACATCAAGGTTCCTCACTTCCCTCGCATGAGCCTCGATGAAGAGACGCCGCGGCTCGACCGGCTCGCCCATGAGGACGCTGAATACCCCGTCTGCCTCTATGGCGTCCTTCAGGGAGACCTTGAGCAGGGTTCGGTCAGCCGGATTCATCGTTGTTGTCCACAGCTGCTCCGGATTCATCTCTCCCAGGCCCTTGTACCTCTGCACCGTGGCCTTTCCCTCCTGCAGCTGCCTGTTGAGCTCGTCATCGGAGTAGGCGTAGGTTACGGACTTTCCCTTTTTCACCTGGTAGAGGGGCGGCTGAGCTATGAATACATAGCCGCTCTCGATCAGCGGCCTCATGTACCGGTAGAAGAATGTGAGCAGAAGTGTCCTTATGTGGGATCCGTCCACATCGGCGTCGGTCATGATGATTACCTTATGGTAGCGCGCCTTAATCAGGTCGAAGTCCTCGCCTATTCCGGTGCCCAGAGCGGTTATGAGATTTCTGATCTCGGCGTTCTTGAGCATCTTGTCCAGTCGTGCCCGCTCCACGTTGAGGATCTTTCCCCTGAGGGGCAGGATGGCCTGGAAGTGGCGGTTGCGCCCCTGCTTTGCCGACCCTCCTGCAGATTCCCCCTCCACGATGTAAAGCTCGCACGCTGCAGGATCGCTCTCAGAGCAATCCGCAAGCTTTCCGGGAAGGCCCGCCGAAGAGAGCGCGCTCTTTCTGCGGGTCAGCTCCTTGGCCTTTCTTGCCGCCTCCCTTGCCCGCAGCGCTTCGCCGGCCTTCTCCACTATCCGGGCGGCAACATCTGGATTCTCTTCGAAGAACTCTGCCATCCCCTCAGAGACAAGGGACTCCACAATCCCCCGAATCGAGCTGTTCCCAAGCCTTGTCTTGGTCTGCCCCTCGAACTGGGGATCCGGAAGCCTCACGCTGATTATGGCGGAAAGTCCTTCTCGAAGGTCCTCACCGCTGAGCTTCACCTCGCCCTTGAGGATCTTGCTCTCACGTGCGAAGTCGTTCACAGTCTTGGTGAGTGCCGCCCTAAATCCGGATAGGTGTGTCCCACCTTCCCGCGTGTTGATATTATTGGCAAAGGAAAATACTGTCTCGTTATAGGAGGTGTTGTACTGTATGGCCACCTCTACCATTGTGCCGTTGCGAACGCGGGAGAAGTATATGGGCTTGTCGTGAAGAACCTCTTTGCTCTTGTTCAGGTACTCGATGAAGGACACTATCCCTCCCTCATACTGGAAGGCCTTCTCCTTGCCGCTCTCCTCCTCCCTTATTGATATCCTGAGGCCCCGGTTGAGGAAAGCCATCTCCCGCAGTCGCTGGGATAAGGTGTCGAAGCTAAATGAGGTCTCCTCGAAAATCTCCCGGTCCGGCTTGAACCTGACCATGGTTCCGGAGTGCTCTGAAGTGCCCACTTCCTGTACCGGAGTTGCCGTCTTGCCCTTCTCGTATCTCTGGCGGTATATAGCGCCGTCTCTGGAGACTTCGACCTCCAGCCACTGCGAGAGTGCATTAACAACGGAGACGCCTACACCGTGCAGGCCGCCGGAGACGGAATACGACTCGTGATCGAACTTGCCGCCGGCGTGCAAAACCGTCATCACTATCTCCAGAGCCGGCTTTTTGTACTGGGGATGTATGTCCACGGGGATGCCCCGCCCGTCGTCCCTGACGCTGGCCGAGCCATCGCTGTGAAGGATCACCTCGATCTCATGGCAGTATCCTGCCAGTGCCTCGTCCACGCTGTTGTCCACCACCTCGTAGACGAGGTGATGAAGGCCTATCGAGTCGGTGGAGCCTATGTACATGGCTGGCCTGCGGCGTACCGCTTCCAGGCCTTCCATGACATGAATGTGGCTGGCATCGTAGACTGGGTCGCTCAAAACCTGATTTTCCCCCTTAATGGCTCACTAGAAGTTGCCTTTTACCCGGAGACTTCCCGGGAGTTACAGATTAATCCTCAGTCCTTATGAACCTTGCCAGGCCGGCACCGCGCCACAGCCAGGCAGATCTCGTATCACCTGATTTCTTCTTCTGCAGGTACGAATTTGGTCCCGTAATATATGATGCCCCTCTCGCCTTCCTTGCCCAGGATGCGGAAGACCGGCTTCACCCTCATTCCTATCCTCATTTCTTCCGGGGCTGCCACCACCTGTCCTGTCAGCCGGGGGCCCTCATCCAGCTGGATGATGGCGAGGCTGTACGGCGTCATGCGGTCGAAATCCTCGGTGGCATTGTAGATGGTCGTATAGGTGACCACCTTCCCGGTGCCTTTGAATTTATAATCCTCTATCTTGGCGTCGCGCCGGCAGTTGGGGCAGAGGGTGCGGGGCGGAAAGTAATACTCTCCGCAGTTGTGACAGTGGGTCCCAATCAGATTGTAACGCTGAGGTATGCATCTCCAGAATCGTGGGGCTTTGCTGGTCATGAGATCACCTAGAGAATATGTGCACGATTGCGGTTCCGCCAGAGCCTCCGACGTTGTGGGCGAGGCCGAACTCCGCCTCGTCCACCTGCCTCTTTCCTGCCTCTCCGCGCAGCTGAAGCGCGATCTCGTACGCCTGTTTGATTCCCGTCGCCCCCACCGGATGGCCGCAGGCCTTAAGCCCGCCTGACGTGTTCACTGGCAGAGCGCCTGAAAGCGCAGTCATCCCATCCTCCACCGCTTTCCCTCCGCTGCCCTTTGGCACAAACCCCAGGTCCTCAATGGCCAGGATCTCTGCGATTGTGAAGCAGTCATGCACTTCAGCCAGATCGATCTGGGGTGGAGTGAGGCCGGCCTGCTGGAAGGCGCTGCGGCCGGCATGCACGGTGGCGTCCAGGGTTGTCAGATCCCTGCGGTCGTGCAGTGCAAGTGTGTCGCTGGCCTGGGCGCTGGCCAGGATTCGGATGGGCGTATCTGAGTACTTCTTGGCAATCTCAGCGGGCGCCAGGACAAGCGCTGCAGCTCCGTCGGTTATCGGCGAGCAGTCCAGTATGTGCAGGGGGTCGGCAACCATTGGTGAGCATAAGACGTCTTCGACCGTGATCTCGGTCTGGTACTGGGAGATGGGATTCAAGCAGCCGTGATGGTGGTTCTTCACCGCAACCAGAGACAGCTGGTCCCTTGTGGTGCCGAACCGTCGCATGTGAAGCCGTGCCATCATGGCATAAAGGGCGGGAAAGGTGGCCCCGAAGAAGCACTCCCACTCCCGGTCTGCAGCCGCTGCCAGCGCATCGGCCGCCACCCCGCTGGAGACGTCGGTCATCTTCTCAACTCCAGCCGCGATCACTATGTCGCAGTAGCCGCTGGCCACAGCAAGGAAGGCCTGCCGCAGGGCCAGGCCTCCAGAGGCGCAGGCTGCCTCAACTCTTGTGGATGGTATGTGCAGCCTTGAGAGTCCGGCATAATCAGCGATCAGCGCTCCGATATGCTCCTGCTCAACGAACCGGCCGCCGCTCATGTTACCCACGTAAAGAGCATCGATCTCCTCTCCGGTGACTCCGGAATCCTCTATGGCCGCCACCCCCGTCTCAACAACCAGGTCGCGCAGTGAGTCGTCCCACCTTTCTCCGAACTTGGTGCAGCCCACACCGATGATCGATACCGGCCTCATAATCTCAACTTCCCCTTGTGCTTTGCGTACTTGGCGTAGTCCAGGTACTCAGCCTTGCCGATGTAGTCCCGTACTGAGGGCGCTTTATCCCGTATCTCATCGATCCTGTCGGTAACCCTGATGCTGAACGCGTCGCTTCCGGCCCCAGATCCGAATGAGGTCACGAATATGCGATCGTCTGGCCTGGCCTGGTCAAGGGTGGCGGCAAGACCGATCAGTGCGGCTCCCGAATAGGTGTTGCCGATCATTGGTACCATCAGGCCGGGCGCTATTTGGTCCTTGGAGAATCCCAGCTTTCTGGCCACTCGGATGGGGAACTTGCCGTTGGGCTGGTGAAAGACCGCGTAATCGTAATCCTCTGGACGGGCGCCCATCTTCTCGAGCAGCCCCCTGGCAGCAGATGTCACATGCTTGAAGTAAGCCGGCTCCCCGGTGAACCTCCCACCGTGTTCCGGATACGGCATGCCTTCCCGCCTCCAAAAATCCGGGGTGTCGGTGGTGAACGAAACGGTCCCTTCGATCTCTGCTGCCAGATCCTCTCTTCCTATCACATAAGCGGCGCTTCCGGCAGCAGCAGTGTACTCCAGGGCATCTCCTGGAGCTCCCTGGCTTACATCGGTGCCTATGGCCAGGCCAAGGTCGATCAGCTTGGAGCCGACCAATCCCAGACAAGCCTGAATGGCGGCAGTGCCTGCCTTGCAGGCGAACTCGAAGTCAGCCGCGGTGTAGCTGCAGGAGCAGCCTATGGCTTCTCCGACGATCGTGCTTGTGGGCTTGACTGCATAGGGATGGCTCTCTGAGCCGGAATAGATGGCCCCTATGCGGCAGGGATCAACCTCCCCTCTGGAGATCGCATTTCTTGCCGACTCCACCGCCATCGTCACAGCGTCCTCGTCGCTGTCTGGCACCGATTTCTCGTAGACATTCAGGTTTCTGGCGATATCGTCGTCATCTCCCCACACCCTGGCTATCTCGTCGACTCGTATTCTGTACTTGGGTATATAAGCCCCGTAACTGACGATACCCGCCGGCAAGGGATCACCTCTTGTTGAGCGTGCTGGAGAGGTCTTCCGGAGACATCCTGGTTGAGATGAGCGGTATGTTCTCCACCTCGGCGATCCTTATTGCCATCGGGTCCACCTCGTCCGGATCGATCCCCTGCAGTATAACTGCCCCAGGCTTGAGGTTTGAAACCCGTATGGCCACCATGGGCGATCTTCCGCGGTGCACTCCGGTGAATATCAGTGCCCTCGCGGTGCTCCGGCCGTATATCTTGTAAAACTGGTCGGGAAGCAGCTCCAGGATCGCCTTGAAGCTGTCTATAATCGTATAGCCGTTGATTGGGATCTCGGTATCACCAAATATCACTGTCGCCTGGATATCGTTAAGAAAGTCTGATAAGATGACCGGCTTGGCGTAATCGCAGACGCAGCAGATCGCCCCTAAACCCATTATGTCCCCGAACATGGACTCGTAGGCTCTGAGGACATTGCAGCCACGCATCTCGTCGATCTTGAGGAGGGCGTCTATTATCTTGCTGACAATCATTATGCCTGGAGACCTTCGGCGCCCGCTCTCATAGTCGCTGATTACACTGGGGGAGATTCCCAGATAGTTGGAGAGCTCGGTTTGGGTTATCCCGAAGTTGCGACGCCATTTTCGGAGTGTCTCTCCCGGATTTTGAGATAATGTGATCTCTCCGGCAATCTTCTCCGCAAGCAGGCCCCTGATATTGGAGATCTCTCCCCCAGGATTCATGAGGAATCCATCTCGCGGAACTAGGATATAAATCTGGCGAAAAGACCATCGGCGTTTAACGTAACGCAGAGCCTTGGAAGTGATGGCCACCGGAAGATAGACGGAAAGGGGATATGCGCCGACCGGGATAAATTTGCCATTTTACTGAGTAAATGCTTTATAGCATAGCGATAATTTATGACCATGCCCATCCCGGATAAAGAGCGGTACACCTACGTCTATCATCCTTCGCGACCGCATAAGGAACGATGGAAGAAGGCAGCGGCAAAGGCTCACACTTCTCTCTCGAAGTTTATAATCGCGGCCGTGGATGGATTACTTGACGAAAACGAGGAGTTTCAGCCGCGGCGGGAGATCGTCCGGGAGCTGGAAGTCCTCCGTAATGAGAACAAGGGTCTCCGGGATGAAATCCGCCAGAAAGGCATAGTCCTGGACCGATATGAGGCAGATCTTAGGCGGTATCGGAGCGAGGCGTTCACCCAAAGGGAGTTCTTAGGCACGCGGCGTTTCAGCAGGGAGATTGTGGACTTGATCAAGGTCCGTGGCCAGGTGAACGGCTATCAGCTTCTTGAGGAGCTCGGCGTAGATCCCAGGGAGGATGAATCGGTCCGAGCTGTCTCCCACCAGCTGGAGGAGCTGGAAGAATACGGCATTATCGAGGCTGAGGGGAGGTCCTGGCGTTGGATCGCCTGATGGAGCTATTCCTTCAGGACTGCAACACCCGCGGCATGAGTCCTCGGACCTTGCCCGGATATAAATCTGCCTTGAAGATGTTCGACCTGTATCTGAATCAGCAGGGCATTGAAGTTCTGGCAGTAGATCGGGATATTCTGAGGAGATTTCTGGAGCATTCCAGGGGGCGGGGGCTGTCACCCCGTACTATCGAGCTCTTCTTCTCTGTCCTCAGCTCGTTCTATGAGTACCTGGCATACGAGGGCATGGTGTCAGGCAATCCGGTCCTGATCGTCCGGAAACGCTATCTTAGGCGCTACAAGGACAATGGAGACGGCCACGAGAGGCAGCTTATCTCAGTGGATGATATGGCCAGGCTGATCAATTCCGAGATCGATATCAGGAACAGGGCTATCATAGCATTGCTGGCCAAGACGGGGATGAGGAGACACGAGCTGATGAGCCTGGATGCCTCAGATTTTGATCAGGTCGAAAACAAGATCCGTCTCAAGCCGACCCCGAAGAGGACCAATCGAACACTGTTCATAGATGATGAGACGGCGTTCATCCTGCGAAGGTGGCTCAGGGTCAGGGAAGGGATGAATCGAAAGAGATCTCCAGCCCTCTTCATCAGCACCCAGGGAAACAGGATTTCCCGGAATGATGTTTACCTGGTGGTGGTCAAAGCTGCCAAGAGGATAGGGCTGCATGATCCCGAGTCAGATCGGATGGAGGACAGGTTCAGCCCCCACTGCTGCAGGCACTGGTTCACTACGCATCTTCGCAGGGCTGGGATGAGGCGGGAGTTCATCCAGGAGCTGCGGGGCGATGCCAGGCGAGAGGCTATTGATATTTACGATCATATTGATTTGAAAGAATTAAAAGAAGCTTATTTGGCAGCCATACCGCAGTTGGGAATCTAACACATGTAGTACTTGAGCGCTATTATTTATATGTCGGAATCTAAGCCAACTTTGGGGGAGATTCGAGATGGAACCGTATGTGCCTGAGAAATTGCCTCCCGATTCTATAGACTGGGAGATGCATATCTCTCTTATCGGCAAGGCCAATTATGCACTTGCTCAATATAATGGAATTCTTCAAGGAATAATTAACCCACAGGTACTGCTTTCACCATTGACCGTCAGAGAAGCCGTTATATCATCTCGAATCGAGGGAACAATTGCTTCACTAGAGGATGTGCTGCAATACGAAGCGGATATAGACGGTCTACATGCAAACGAGGGCAAAGAACGCAAATATAACAAAGATATTCACGAAATTATAAATTATCGTAAGGCTATGGCGACGGCCGTTCTGAAATTGAAAGAACGGCCTCTCAGCATTAATCTGATCCGAGATCTTCATCGAATCCTTCTTTCTGATGTACGCGGTCAGAATAAGGAACCTGGAGAAATCAGGAGCCGCCAGAATTGGATCGGCTCTCCCGGTACACCTATCGAGGATGCCACATTCATACCCCCGGATCCGTTCCTCGTATGGGATGCTCTCTCCGACTGGGAGGCCTACATTCATAGAGAAGAGAAGGATCCAACTGTTCAATTGGCTCTTATTAAGGCACAATTTGAGCTCATTCATCCGTTCCTAGATGGGAATGGTCGAATAGGGCGGATGCTTGTTCCTTTGATCCTTTATAACAGGAAGATGCTGTCTGAACCCACGTTCTATATCAGTTCATATCTTGAAAAGAATAGGGACCTTTATTATGAACGGCTTCGCGCGATATCTCGAGAACAGGATTGGGACGGCTGGATATCTTTCTTCCTTCGAGCCTTAATAGAGCAATCGAGCGAAAATAGCATGAAAGCGAAAAAGATAATTTATTTATATAATGATATGAAGGATAAAGTCAGCTCAATTCGAGCCCTCGATGCCATGTTCTCCAGGCCTATATTTAACTCATCTTATTTTAATGACCGATTAGGGCAATCGAGGATGACGACTAATCGGATTTTGCGAGATCTTACCGAGGAAGGGGTGCTGGTAGTTCTTATCAGAGGGAGTGGTAGGAAGTCGTCTGTCTACAGTTTTCCGGCGTTGCTCAAAATTACAGAAAGCGTGGAATAATAATTTATTAATTAATCAACATATTAAACTGTAACTACAATGATACACAAATTTGTTTGCGTATCAAAAATACAAAATTATGGTACGCAAAATGTCTTGCGTAAATCAGACGAACAGCAACCGGATTTGTGTAATCCATGGCGATCTACAGCTTGCGTAGATGTTCGGCCAGAAGTCCTGGAGACCTTTGATTATGCCTTCTGCGAAGCCATCCTCTTCTGGTTCGGCGTGGGCAGTCTTGCGCTTGGGAGCCTTCACAGCGGCAGACATGGTAGTTCCTCCTCTCCGCAGAGCAATAAAGGATTGCGAGAAGGTGGCTATCTGGCAGAGCTGCGGGTGTGGAGATAAATGGCAGCACAAAGCGAAATATTGTCCCCCCAAGTTCCGGCGATCGCCCGGATAATTTCTGAAACCGCAAGCATGCCATTGGTTTCTGAAAGAGATTCAAAAATGCCGAAAGCGGCCATCAAACAGATTGTAAAGACTGCTGAAGACTATGGCTCTCCCAGGATAACTAGATTGGCCGGAGCGGCTCGAATTTCAAATTCCCGATGTTATACGCACCATCTTCAAAAATGATACGCTGGTGCTCTTGAAAATATTCGTGGGTCTTTATCAATTCCATTTCATCTCTGCATAATCGGCAATGAGGTCTCAGAGGCAACATGCTGAAATCAATTCTAGCTTTTTCCTTTGATAGTAGAGCGTGAAGCTCTTCTTCAACTTTATTACACCATTTATATAAATGGATGCAGTGTCCTAGAATTGTTCTTATCTCTAAGTGTTTATCAGATATGGGCAGGCCAACGCTATCGCTTTTAGAGGACCATTTTATCTTCTCATAATCCTTCTGCTCGACGTGATGGGCCTTCTGGTATTGCTGAATTCTGCCAGATACAGGATTCGCCAGCTCGCTTTTCAGCCAAATTATATTTTTGAGAGATTTATTTATGTACAATCGCTTTCTAGGATATTCGTCTTTCATCTTTACCTGATAAATCAATCCCGCGTCCAACAAAGGCGTTACATACTTATTTTTTACATTACCTTCCTCGCGCTCCTTTTTGTCGAGCCAACGCGTCAATTCACGGTTTGTAAGGCCGTAGTCCATGGACAAAATGTCTAGGGTCTTTATTTGCGTAGCGGTCAGGCGGGATAGCTCGCGATCCATAAAGTGCCATTATGGACAATCGAATAAGTAATTTTCGCATTTCAATAACAAGGGATGGTTATACAAATTTCATCGATTATATAACTATAAAAATACTTTTATGGCGTTTGATTGAAGCTAGTATCATGTCATTTCCATTTGGGCATCGGAGGGTCCAAAACATCAGCGGCAGCAGCTACGTGAATCTGCCGCGGCCCTGGGCTCTTGCCAATAAGCTGCAAGAAGGCGGGAAAGTTATGGTGGATCTTCTTGAAGATGGCTCATTGAAGATCACACCCGTTCAGGAAGGAGAACCATGAGAACAGAATGCCAAGAGGCTGTGACCAGCAGCCTCAGGGCGGACAGCTCTCCGATAGAGACTCTTGGAGATTACCATGTCTAATTCTACAACAGGATATATAAAACTACGGACATGGAGGCGGCCTTGAATCGACCACTCCTGATGGAAGAGCTGATGGAAGTCAGGGGTCCTCTTCACCACATCGAAGAGCACGAGGGGCGCTGTCTGGCTCTGATTGGCAAGATCCCAGTGCTTCTCCCTCAAGACCTGGCTCCACGGCTTCAGGACCTCCTGGGGCGAAAGATCGGCGTCCTTCGCTTGGAAGGCTACAGGATCAGGGATCTGGGACTGCCGTGACACTAACCGTCTCGGAGAGCCAGCGTCACCGGAGGGCCTATTGGTGGCCCTGTTCGTGCCCGAGGTGCAAAGAGAGGGACCTGGTCCGTTGGAACTGGGGCATCGCCCGCGGTCGGATTGGGATCGGTGGGCGGCCTTGACTCCGTCGTTTAAGTGGCCTGACGATGCGCCGCTATGCGCCAAGCAGATCGATGACGGCCCAGAGATGATCTTTGAAGGAGTCTCTGAGGCCGATAAGCCCAAGCAGCTAGGGCAGTGCATCAGGACGATTGCAGCGGCTTGGTTCTCTCAGGGATGGTCTCAGGCTGAAGCCGTCGAGGCTATCATGGAATGGGGCAAGGCGGGCCTGGATTATCCGCTTGATAAGACGATGGTTCGGGAGCTGGTGGCTGAGACTGCGATGGGGCGGGTGGACTGCCAGGAGAATAGGCCATGCCCGGCTGAATACTGCGAGCCTGATAAGTGCCCCTTCCCTCCGGCGGCCCTAGGCGGGGCATGGTTCGATCCGGGGAAGGTGGCAGTTGTGGCCTCTACTCGGGATGCACGGCTGGATAAGCTGGACCTCCTGAAAGCCAAAGGCAGGAGGAAGGCAATTGATCCCATTACAGGAGAGACCCTGCAGGATGAGAGTGGGCGGGAGATCCTGGAGCCGGATTATACCCTCTCCCCCACCAAAGCGGCGACGGCAGTTGTCGGCAGTATGGATCTGTGTCTGGATGCTGCCGATAGGTCCAAAGAGCCGGTAATCTGGCGGTTTGATAGGGGGATCTGGAGCCCTACCGGAGAGCGGGCCATAACCAACGCAGTTGATGAAGCGGTCGGAGATCTGAGCTATGAGCGGGGGCTTAGGGAAACACTGCGGAGGGTAAGGGCCAGGGTAGATCAAGTGGCTTTCAACGCCGATCCTGCCCTGATGCCACTCCTCAACGGGGCAATTGATCTCAGGACCGGCCGGTTCCGGTCGCTGGAGCCATCCGACTACATGACCTTCCGGTATAACGCCAACTATGATCCTGCAGCGGACTATCGGCCGTTCCTGTGGTTCCTCTGTTCGGTCTTGCCCGATCCCAGGGATGTACTCACAGCTATCGATCTCTACACGGCAGCAGCGATCAGACACCCCTTTGAAGTCTTTGTCCTACTCTTCGGTGGAGGAAGCAACGGGAAAGGCATCTTTGAGAAGGTACTCCAACACCTCCTCACCCCGGACAGGACCACCGCTCTGAAGTTCGATGAGCTGTCCAGATCAAGGTTCGGGCCTGGCGCTCTCCTGGATAAGGAGCTGTGGGTGGTCTCCGAGGTGGAGACAGCGAAGGATGCCACCGCGGCATTAAAGAGAGTCAGCACCGGCGAGCTGATAGACACCGATGTGAAATATGGTGGCCGCAAACAGGGGCAACCCCACGTTCTCCCGATCCTGGATGCCAACAACGCCTTCGACTTCGGAGATGACAGCAAGGGCAGGCGTCGGAGGTTGGTCAAGCTGGATTTCCCATTCACATTCGACCGTGGCTCAGCTGACCGGCCGAAAGATCCCACCCTCCTGGAGACGCTGACCACACCGGAAGCACTAGCTGGAGTTGTTCGGTTGATCGCTGCCCGGGCACCGTCTCTTTTCAAGACTCGGCGGATATATCGGCGCATGTCCGAGGAGGAAACTGAGTCGATTTTGAAGAGGCAGCAAGATTCCCTGGCCTACTTCTGTGATGAGTGCCTGACCACGGAAACCCCGGAGGTACCGGGCCAACGGCTGACGACTGAGGCGGCCTATGAGGTGTATTTGGAATATTGCAGGCTCTTCAACATCCCCACCCCGGCAGGTAGGAGTCCATTTGGGAAGTACATCAAAGAGCGGTTCGGTCAGACTTCGATAGCCACCAGGATAGGTAATCAAGGAATTCGATACTATCCGGGCCTGTGGATATCCAAGAGTGCTAAGACGGCTTACGCTGAAAACTGCCTTAGCTACAGCAGCAACAAGGCAGCAACAGGACAGCAACATGACATAGGTACTAAAATCCCTATCAGTGAGTGGATAGCAACAGCAGCAACAGGAGAATGGTCATCTGTAGATATAGAGGAGATACTAGATGAGATTTATGGGATGTGTAATTTTATAAATTCATGTGAATCTCCCCAAGATATTACATGGAGAAATTACTGCGATTTTGCTGTTGCATCCGTTGCTGCTGTTGCTAAAGACCGCTGCATATCGAATAATTTAGCTACAGGAGAAAAATGTCCTGTAGCTAAAGGCAATTCTCCTGTAGCTGAGACCTCCGGCATAGATCGTGAACTGTCCGAAGCTGAGGAGCGCCAGAGGCAGGACGAAGCGAGGAAGCGGACACCTGAGCCTAAGTCCATTGAATTGTCAAATGGACAAAAATTGACAAATCTCAAGAGTATCCGTCTCCTCTCGGAGGTGGAGCGGTTCACGGGAATTGACGGCCATATCTATGGGCCATTCCGGGCGGATGAGGTGGCATCTCTCCCAGTGATCCATGCAAAGAACTTGATCACTCGTGGGGTGGCCACTCCGATCAATCCGGATCCTGGCTCAGATTCATCCCGGGTGGAAGTTGCTGATCATCAGCAAAAGTGCTGCCATAGGTGCGGTACTCGTCTCGCAGGTATCGGCGCCAGGCAGGATCCAGAAAGCCTGCATTGGTACTGTATGCCGTGCTGGCCTAATCGGGCTGCTGCGGAGGGCCGGGCATGACCTATCGTCCCTCTCTTGAATCACCGATGAATCATTGCATCATCCTGCAACACTGCATCAGATGCAGCCTCGATATGGTAATGCTTAGCTGGGAGTCCGGATGATGCGCCAGCTGACCCTCACCGACTTCTCTAAATCCAGGCCTGGGAGGCCGCCGGGTGGGATCGTCTCGCTAGACCAGGCCATATCAAAACGGGCCAGACAGAGAGGGATCCTTGATCGTGGCGGCGGCGAGCTCCTCCGATTGGCCCGGCGGTGCGGTTTGAGCCACCTGGAAGAGATCAGGACAGCGCTTCGGGCTGCCGGCTGGGAGCTGACCACCAATAAGAGCGGCCTTCCGTGCTGGAGACCTCCGGCCTGATCTTATATGTAGCTCGCGGTGATTTTTACATATAAGACGATAACGGGCGAGGCAATGACCTTTTGTGCCGTGTCATTTTCTTTAAATACGGTTGTAGCACCAATTGCGTAACAATGTCCGAATTGTCGTTTAAACGTGTGATAAGCAAATCGTCCAGCGGATACTACCATCTGTCCATCCCGCCGGAAATAGGGAAGCTACTATCCGGTCCAGTGGCTGTGATTTGGTCGGGTGGCAAGGGATTCATCGTGAAGCCGTTGCAGGAGGCTCAATGATCCGGATCACTCCCCTCCTGGCTGATCTGAAGGCCGTTTTCGTGAAGCATTTCCGACCAGGTGCTCCAAAGATGAGCACTGAGGCTCTTCTGCTCCACCAGATCAGGTCTCTTCAGGGGCAGCAGCTCTTGCTGAACTCTATTAGGGAGGATCTGGCCGTCGTTGCAGCCGATCTCAAGGGCGGTGAGGTATTCCAGGAGTTGAACAGGTTGGCTGCCATCATTCCCCCGGTGAAAGGCAAGGCTTGCAGAGCAGATGATGATATCATGTTTGGGTGAATATAAAATGAGTCCCATAGATAATATGAACGCCGCTCAGCGGCTTGAGATTGAACATGCAATTGAAGCGATGAAGACTGCATCTGAGAATCTGCTGAAGGCGGCGGCCTCCCTGTCCGGTCTCATACCAGACAAAGAGAGGAGCGAGATGGCTAAAGCTGTCATCAAGGAAGCGTCCTTCGACTTGGCAAAGGAACAGAACAGGTTATTCGGCAGGCTGTTCTAATGGTAGCAACTGCGAAGCGGAAGAAGGCTATCCTGGCCGGGAATAGGCGAGCTCTGGGCCAGTTGGGTAAGGTCTTCGGCAGCAAGAAGACGAAGAAGGGTGGCAAGCGATGACCACCCCGGATTCTTTCCTGGCCTTCTGGGCCTCAGCAAATGGGAAAACATCCGATGCTGCACACGCACTCTATGCAGCTCACAAGGAGGCAGTGGAGCGAATACAGGAGCTTAGAGCTTCCACCTTGTCACTTATCCAGCCCGTGAAGAACGCAAAAGGCGCGTGGGTTCCTGGTTTTGGACCGGATACGATTGATGAGGCAGCGAATATCGGATCTGAGATAGAGAGATGGTCCGAGGAACTGGAAGCGATAGCGGACGATATAGCAACCTTCCTAGATCTATCCGACGGCCGCCTTACACTAACCGAGCTTGTCGGTGATCGCAATACCCATTCCAACAGGATTAGCCATGCTGAAATGCGGGCAGCTGAGGCCGTGCAGTATGCCATAAAGATTCATCCAGGCGCTGACCTCCAGGAGCTTCAAAGAGTGCCCGCTGTATCCGAGGCATACAACCGTCTCAAGCAGGTAAAGGATGAGTGCGGTCCGGTGCTTAAGGATATGGAAACCAGACTGTCCAAGATTCGGGAGCTTCTGGCCGATTATGCGTAACGTTTCTCATCGGGGGTGGGATGGATTTGCTTCTCCTGCCGACATCCCGCCCCGGCTAGGTTGCTGCCCAGCTTGTGGCCATCCCGGACGCCCTGTTCGGTGGCGGGGGATCAGCCTTCAGCTTCGATGCCACGCCTGTGGGCGGCTGTACCTTTCCAGCTAGGATTGGCGGCTAGCCCATCATGTGGGCCGGGAATGATGGTCTGCGGGCAGAGGTTCAAATCAATGTGCTAAATCGACGTGAGGGGGCCACCTCAGAAGGCCTAAAGACTGCCGGGTGGTCCAACGAATCACCAGTAAGGCGTTCCAGGAGTTCGCGTAGCTTATCGAATTTACCGCCCTCGATAAAACCTCAATTCGCGCACAAATCTACAGATACATGTTGCTGTAAAAAATTATATAATTATCAATAGCTGGTTTTAGTAGTTTCAGTTAGATGGGCAATTTGTGCCAGTTTCGTTATCTTTATATATACAAAACGACAAGCAACAATACATGCGGCATACATCATTACGACTGAGTGAGTCAATGTACCGCCGGATTATGGCTACTGGAAGGTCATTCACCAGCGTTGTTACTGATGCACTTGAGAGGTACTTTAAGGAAGGCGACGACAACACCATTAGGGCCATGATCCAAGAAGCCATAGACGATCACGAAGAGCGAGAGCACAATAAGGCAAACATTGAGCATATGGAGGGTGGCAACTTGCCAAGGGATGTGAAACAGATACTCCAATATATCAAAGTCTCCCTCGACGAGGGTGTAGAACCGACAACTTCGGATGTTTACACCACCTACAAGGTGGATGGCAGATCCATGGGCATAAAGCTAGGCAAACTGGGGATCAGATCAAAAACGACAACCAGAGATGGCCGGGGGGTGAGGATTTTTCCAAAATCGGTTAAGCCCAAGATAGATGATATTTTGGAGACCGACTGAATGGCATTTATCACTCAAGGGGGATGGAGAGGGCTTCGTTCCCATCCACACCCCGAGGGGTGGGATCTTCTAACTCCGCACTCTCCGCTCTCTGAGGAAGAGGAACCTATAAAGGTCCGTCCGCCCAATCAGAAGCCGGGGAGGCCGAAAAGCCGTCAAGTGATCCTTACAGGGCAAAGGTGACTTGGAACCTGGGACGTGGTGGCCGAGGACGATGATAGCTCCTGGCCACCCAAATCCAGGAGTAAATTGTTCAGCGGAACATGGAACAATCTTTGATCTATCACCTCATCGGTACTATTTTTAATATATTTATCTGTTTATATCTATATCTCCGATTAATCGATAACCTCCTAACTGCCAAAATCCGGTCAGTTCGTGCAAATTTCAAACGTCTCAAGCGAAACGCTTAAAATTGTTCCATGTTCCGCGGAACAATTTGTATCTCACTTCAGTATCAAAACTCTCTGACTCCTTCGAAGGTGGAAAGGCTTCACCTCTATCTCTTCAGCCATCGTGGCCAGCAGCTCTGAGAAACGGGATCGGCTCAAGCGCATCTTCTGGCGTGCATCCTTGAGCATCATCTTTCCACCATTTGCCACCAACAGCGCCCGGAGAATCTCTCCTCTATCCTTCTGCCTGGGCTGAGGCTCTCCGCCCTTTCGAAGACCGGCTATCAGCTTGGCCTGGATGAACTGATTCTCTTCCAGCCCTTCCACCCAGGATGAGAGATCCTCTAATTTGGCCTTTAAGGTCCGATTTTCCTCCTGGATGACCTGGACTATCTGAAGAATACTTTCCCGGCCTTCCTGGGCATCCTGCAAAGCCACTCGCAACTCCTCAATCTGAGATTCGATCCCCCGGAGGACCTCGGCCGGGACCAAGACCATGGCCGCAGATCCTTCTATCATCCGGCCACCTCGAGATGGGAGATCGCCGAAGCGACCTCCGCATATCTTTGGCGTCCCTGCCGCCTCATGTTATCAATCCGGATGGCAAGAGGCATCATATGCCCCCATATCCGGCTATGAGCTGCTGGTCGGCCTCCTCGATCTTTGACAGGACCTCCTCCAAATCAGAGCCGGAGACGTGAACCTCCCACTTGTAACCGCCTTTGGTCCGCTCCAGCTTGATCTTCATGGGGTGGTCGTGGACATGGTGGATCACGTTGAGTCCCTCAATCCCAGCCTCCAAAGGCTCCTTCTTGGCTGGATCTGAGAGTAAGTCGTCAGCCGCCCCGAGATGTCCCATGGCGGCCAGGAGCAGCCTTTCAGCCTCTGTTAGCTGCCTAACTGCCTCTTGGATCGAATCAGTGGTGGAGGCCACGTCAGGCCCCCTCCTTCGATGGCTCCGGATCAGCTCCTGCGAGCTCCTCGCCCAGCCTCCTCAGATCGATGTAGATGACAGCAGCACCAGGGCCGAAGGTCTCCACAATGGACTCCAACCGTTCCCTGGCCAGCTCCTCAGATATGCCGGTCTTGCGGGCCAGATAGGACAGAGCCTTGGGATCTCGCAAAAGGTTGATGGGAGGGGTCATTCTAAGACCTCCTCCTCGTGGCCGGCCAGCTCCTCCGGCAGATCGTGCCCGTTCTTCAGCAACCAGATGGCCGCTTCCCTGGGAGTCAGCTCCTCCGCGGAATCCCGGGTACATTGATAGTTGCTGCTGGATACCAGATAGTACCGGCCTTTCTTAGACCTATACAGGTCCTCATGATACCACTGGCTCCCTGTGGCCCGGTTTATATGGTTCCGACCATCCCAGTCTGTGCTCTCCTCCCAGTGCTGGGCTGCCCGCTCAGTGTCCACTATGATGCTATCGCCTAGCTGGAATCGGGCCATCTCAGACCACCTCCTCATCATCATCTGCGAGTGGGTTAAGTCCCAATCCTTGCAGCCATGCCAGAAGGATCTCATCCTGGTGGTACATGACATTGTAAAGAAATTTGGCCGTCTCTGAGGTGGTTACTGCTATCCAGATATATTGCCTGCACT
>Ga0208196_1001553_pt1 | contig 23911 bp, 18 predicted proteins | sample AD_JPNNA7_MetaG_FD_184443 | JGI IMG/M metagenome (GOLD analysis project Ga0208196, IMG submission 184443) | Active sludge microbial communities of municipal wastewater-treating anaerobic digesters from Japan - AD_JPNNA7_MetaG (SPAdes) (version 2) | ecosystem: Engineered > Bioreactor > Anaerobic...
AGCGAAAGCTGATTTAATGCCTCGGGCAACTCCTTAGGTGTGAGCCAATCGTAAAGCATTTTACGGTAAAGCTTACGGCTTAAATCAACCTTATCGAGAGTAATGGCGCCACTTAGCTGAGCAGCCATGGCCTCAAGGGCCTTTTGGTTGAAATGAAAGTTCAACCTGATAATCGCATCGATTGTAGCCTCATTTTTGTCCAGTTTATGTATTACACTACCGTAAACCTGCGAGGTAACATGGCCTAACTTTAGGGGTAACCGCACGTTGCCCTCACCAAAAGCCCAGCAGTAGTCCTTTTGGAGGCTAACACTATTCCCAGAAGAATCGGGATTATCTAACTTGTATAGGGGTGCAATGGTAAACCGGCGGTTTTTATTGTTGAACTCCATGAATCCGGTTGCTGTTACCAGCGATGAATCCTCCCAGAATTTACGACTGCGCAAAAGACCACCATACAATTTTAAAGAATCCTCGGCAATGGCAGTTCCGCTAATTAAGCGATGGAGGTTCATGTTGCGAGGATCAGGACCAATTGGGATTAAAACCCGCTTGGGGTTGATTTGCGATTCAAATCGTACCCACTGGCCTATAGTTCCTGGGCAGTTGTAAATTGGTTTAGCCCCACCCTTAAAGAAAAGGAACTTTTCAGGAGCACTAAGGCTAACGCCTCCAATGAAAGCAAAATTGGGACTTAACCTAAAACTATCGGGCTCTGTTAGGGTACCCTCGGCATAGGTATTCATATTGTTATCAGAGTAAACTTTTGGAAAGTAGATGGTTTGGATTGAATCGCGTTCATCAACGTAATCGTAGTATGCCGAACCACCGTAGCTTTTCCGTCCGTTAATCTTGATCTCAGCGTCATGCAATACATGGTAGGCCGTTGTATTGTTAGCCCTTACCTTTGCATTGGAGAACTTATACATACGGTTGGGAACATCTACCTCAACCCTTTTATTTTTTGGGAAAACAGTGGCATCGGCAGTTACAATATACTTAACACTATCGGCTACCAAATGTATTCTATCAGTATTATATACAGCCTTTGGTGCGAAGAAGTATAGTGAATCCTCGGCCGGCTTGGTACTGAAAAACAGATTTCCACGGGGTATGCTGTCCCTATCTATCATATTACTAACCCTAAACTTTCCGGCCAAAACATCTTCCTGAGCCATTAATGTTTCAAAGTAAACCTTGTATCCTTTGAGATCCCACTTAAAACGATCGTGATAGGTGCTGTACCTTAAAGCATCGAGCGAGGCATAAATGCTTTTGTCAACTCGGCTGAACTCGCCAAGCATGTTTGCGAAATTTATAGTAGCTTTAACCTTTGAGGTTTCAAGGGCAACACTATCGGTATTAGTTTTAAGAATAGTTAGTGTTGACTCATTAGCGGCTAATGCATTTGAGGAGTACTCGAATAGCGATGAGGAAAGTTTACCATTGGGGACATTCAGCAAACCTGCTCCAGTAAGGCCTAAAGGTTGAAGCAGAAGGTTTCCACTAAAAGTTGCTAAGCTATCGTACATCACAAAGGGTTTTTCACCTTTGGAAATAAACATTTTATCAGCCTTAGGTAGCCATTTGATGCTATGTTTATTGCCCTTGACATTTGGGAACTCAATGCCAGTTTCCCTTTTTGCAATGGAAAAGCCCGTTGATACCGTAACCATTGAGTCGGGGAAAAGAAGCATTTTATCGGACTGTGTAGTTGAGGTAATATAATCAATACTACCATTTACAAAAAGCCCCTGATTGCTTAAGTCGATTTTATTGAAAACCCTCCCCTTACCTTTATAGACAGCCATACCCTCGGAAGGAGTAGTAGTGATAAAACCAAGGGAGTTATCGGGACGTATACGGAGCGTTTCCTCAATGGGGGCGAGAATATTACCGGAGTACAGAATTCCCTTGAAATTCATGTCGGCCTTTTCAAAGTTGTCCATGCTTTGGTAAACAAAAGGCTGAATTTCAAAGTAAAAGGAATCACGTTTATAAATTCCCCCGTATATGTAAGATGCATCGTAGTAAACGTAAGACTTGCTGGTACAGTTGAATATGGGGTACTGCGGGTTGTACTCCCTACCCGACTTATTGTAGGGTTTATCAATAAGTATATCGCCTGAGATTATGTGAAGCGCATTGGCAACTCCCTGCAATATCCTTCGACCGTAGTTATCGCGGTAATCGGTTTGGTAATCAATAATCAGCGAATCAACTTTATTCAACTCAACCTTAAACTGCGAATAGTCAAACCTGAATGCCTTACCGTAAAAGGTAAATAAACCAGCCCTAATGCTACCTCCAAACTCAAAATTCCTGTTTTTCTGGAAGGTAATACTTTTCTTGTACGGGGAAATAAATACGTTTTGCGAATCGCTCACAGAAATGTAGTTTACCCCCTCAATGGCAAGATTTAAGTTATTTAAATCGAGGCGAGCATTGGGCTGTGTACCGGGAGTAGTGGATTGAAACCTGATGACATCAAAATCGGTTCGGCCAAAACGGGCCATCACATTATACTTTAACTTATCGGTGATGGTAACCTCGTCGGTTTCAAAATTGTAAAGCACATACCCTAACTTGGCTAAGCGCATCATGGCTATTTTAACGTCCTCGGGAGCTCTGCGCACATGCACAGCCAAATCGGATGCCAAAAAAGTGTTACTTTTAATCCTACGAGTATAGTTCCAAACGGTAAGCACAGGATGGAACTCGCTGGCATCCATCATGCTATCGAACATGTCTTGATTAAAAAAGTTCTCCGACTCAAACTCAGCCTTTGATATTGAAGCGCCCAAGCTGCTACCAAAGGTAATTTCATCCTTTTCAATACTCCATGTTAGCTGGTTTGACCAAAGGTTTATTTTATGGTATGAGCTGTAGAAAGGACTTTGAGTGGTTAGTTTATCGGTTGGATTTACCATTACAGTTCTTGTAGGATTATGGTATGCAAACGACAAACCGTTATGGTAAATCGAGTCTTTATCAATGTAAAAAACAACCTTGGCTTTATCCGAGCTTAAGTGCGACTGCTCAATTAAAACCATTCGTCCCTCGGCCACCATAAAGGGTTTTCCCTTTCGGTGAATTGTTACCTTGGCCAAACCTCCATCGGGGCCAATTCCAACTAACTTGGAACCTGTAATACTGAAATTTCCTGAATAGTCAACATCCTTAAAGATATTCTTAACCTCAAACCATTTCTGGTAGGGGTTAAACTCAGGGTAATCAACTATTCCCGACTGGTATATAGGTGTAACCTTATCCACTATTCTGCCAAGAATAGGTTTCTTGAAGTACTCAGGATAATTTAACAATACAGAATCGGCTGTATATTCACTTTGCCTAAGCTCAATTCTGTACCTATTGAGTGCCACAAAAATTTTTGATTCGTCGAATTTTGAACGAATCCATGTAACCTTACCGTTTTTCCCCTCCCACGACTGCTTAATTATATCCAGATTACCGGATGTTCCTCTTATAAAAATACTATCGGTGCGGTTGTTCCTGCAAATTAGGTTGACATTCTGGAAACTAACCAGCAAATCATTATTTTTTAAGGTGAAGGTATACGAATTTGCAGGTAATACCTTCCATGTATGGGAAGTACTTATGGAAATAAACGAACTATCGATAAGCGAACCAGAAAAACGAATCAATGTTCGGAGATTATCGGATTTAATAAATCCATCAGCCAATGCCATGTTTAAGTAGCTAAACCATGTTTCGAACTGATTTTTTGCATACTGGTTGCGGTAAAAATCTGCTATGAGCTTTACATAGCTTAGTATATAAGACTTATCGTCGGGCAAAACTTCGAGAATCTGATTGGCCGTACCAATAATTGCCTCTTTTTTTGATATTTCGATAGTATCGGAAAGCCAAAATGCCGGGAACCCCTTTAAAAAAAACTCTTCCTGCTCCTTAACTTTATCGCTTACAAGCGAATTAAGTTCCGCAGGAAAAAGGGGTACCTGACCGGAAAACTTCTTGTCCTGGCTAATGAACACAGCATACAGAAGGCTAAATGCGGTAAGCAGCAGCGCAATTATCAATATTCTTCTATATACATAAGGTTTAGCCATATGAAAGCCGATACATAATAGAAACTACTTACGGAAAGCAACCATGGCCCAATTATCCCTATAATTAACCTCACTAAACGATAGGCCTAACCTTTCGGCAGCATTCCTGAGCGTTTCAACATCATCCCTTAAAATGCCACTCATGAATATAACTCCACCACTTTTAAGGCTGTTAACGTATGCAGCCATATCGGCTAAAAGGATATTAAGGTTGATATTGGCAAGTATCAAATCGAATGATCTTCCTTTAAGCAGCTCTGCATCGCCTAGATAGGCCGTGATGCGTTTGCAGCTATTATTGTCAATGTTTTCCAGCGTGTTGCGGTAAGCCCATTCATCGTTATCGATAGCCACAATGTTTTGCGCACCGCGCATTTCGGCAAGTATGGCAAGCACACCTGTTCCACAACCCATGTCGAGAACGGTAAGCCCCTCAACCTGATGGTTGAGAAGCGCCTCAATCATCAAGTGTGTGGTTTGATGGTGACCCGTTCCAAACGACATCTTTGGGTCGATTACTATTTCGTAATCGGTTTTTGGGGTATCGGTATGGAACGATGCCTTAACCAAACATCTGTTATCGACAATGATTGGCTCAAAATTCGACTCCCACACCTCGTTCCAATTCTTGTCGGCAATACTGTTCAGCTCATAATCAATTCTAACACCCTCAGGCAACTCAATAAGGCCAATAAAATCGGCAGGTAATTTTTTTAGAGTTGCAGTATTAATGTACGCCAGTAGTTCGGGTTCATTTTCCATGAAGCTCTCAAAGCCCAACTCGGCAAGTTGGGCAATGAGAATTTCAGCTGTTTCGGCTGTGTATGGTTTGATCCTTATTTTGAGTTCGGTGTAACCCATCCTAGAACGATTTTGCAATAGCAATAAAGTCAGCTGCAACCAATGAGGCGCCCCCAATTAATCCGCCATCAACATCGGGTTTAGCAAAAATTTCAGCGGCATTGGACGGTTTACAGCTACCTCCGTAAAGGATGCTAATAGAGTCAGCAATTTGAGAGCCATACTTGCCAGCAAGCAGTTTACGGATGTAGGCATGCATTTCCTGTGCCTGTTCGGCAGTGGCAGTTCTACCAGTGCCAATTGCCCAAACGGGTTCGTAAGCAATAACAACCTGCTTAATGCTTTGCTCATCGAGCGCAAATAGCGATTCCTCAACCTGTTGCTTAACAACCTGAAAATGTTGATTGGCTTCGCGTTCATCCAGTTTTTCGCCACAGCAAAAAATGGGCATCAAATTGCTTGAAAGGGCTTGCTGAATCTTATCGTAAAGCTGGGAATTGGTTCACCAAAGTATTCGCGCCTTTCTGAATGTCCGATAATTACATACTCAACTCCCATAGCGCCAAGCATGGCAGCTGACACCTCGCCGGTGTAAGCACCCGATTGCCAGCGTGCACAATTCTGGGCTCCCACTGCAACACGGGTTCCGCTGGCTAGTTTTGTTACCTCGTTCAGGTGAGTGAATGGTGGGATTACTACCAGCTCAACACCGCTTGAAACCTCAGCTGATTTTGCTATAACATCCTTGGCAAGAGCCAAACCTTCGGAAGGCAATGTATTCATCTTCCAGTTCCCAGCAACAATTTTTCTTCTCATCGCAATCGATTTAAATTAAGTATAAACATTCAAGCATTAATTAACCTTTCGCTATCAAATTTACAACAAAATTCCGATACATCAGCCGATTCTGACCCTCGGGTCTAGAATACCATATAGTATATCGACCAACAGGTTTACTATGCTAAAAATTACAGCAACCGTAAGAACGCAGCCAATAACAAGGGGCACATCGTAACTATTAAGCGCGTTTACCATAACATAACCAAGTCCTTTCCAGCTAAAGATATACTCAACAAAAACAACACCAGCCATCATTGAGGCAAACCAACCCGAAATGGATGTTACAACAGGGTTAAGGGAATTACGGAGAGCATGTTTAAAGATCACCTTCCTATTCGGCAATCCCTTTGCTTTAGCTGTTCTGATATAGTCCTGGCTTAATGTTTCCAGCAATGAACTGCGCATTAGCTGGGTGATTATGCCAAGTGGACGTAAGCCAAGAGTTAATGCAGGCAAAATGATGTTTTGCCATTTAAGATGAATTCCTTCCCCTAAATCATCAACCTCCCAAAGATTACCGGTAAGGTTAAGTCCAGTATACTTGCCAAGCACTATGGCAAAAAGCCAACCTATAAGTATGGCAGCAAAGAAAGATGGCAAAGCCATACCTAGCGCAGAATTAACAAGCAGCAACCTATCCCAAACGCTATCCTTGTAAATTGCGGCAGTTATCCCCATTGCAATTCCAACAATTGTTGCAAAGACTATTGCCACCAGTGCAAGATAGAATGTGTTGGGCAGAGTTGACATAACAACTGTGGAAACAGGTTGACGACTTTGGTATGAACGCCGAAGGTATGGCTGTTTTGCTACCAATACCCTGTTCGATGCCATTTTCCCAAGCACTATGGGTTTCCCATAAATAAGTGTGTCGAGGTAAATGGAACTTTTACTATTACTTGGATTATGCACCGATAGCGGCGAAATGTCGTTTAAATACTTCAAGTACTGCTTCCAAACCGGAAGGTCGAGGCCTAAATCGGTACGTGCTGCCTTTACCGATAGCGAATCGGTTCGTTGGCCAAGAACCATGCGAGCGGGATCGCCAGGAATAAGGTTAAAAAGAATGAAAACCAGACTGGCAACGCCAAAAATCACCAGGAACGTGTAAAACAATTTTCGAACAAGGTATAGGAACATTTACTTTATATGTTAATCGAACCTTTTAGCCTCTTCCCAAATCTCGTTCATCTCATCAAGGGTCATATCCTTAAGCGAGCGTCCCATCTGGATGGTTTGTTGTTCCAGGTAGGTGAATCTTTTCATAAATTTTCGGTTTGTTCGTTCCAGCGCGGTTTCGGGGTCAACCCCATAAAGCCTAGCGGCATTCACCACGGAGAAAAGTAAATCGCCAAATTCTTTCTCAATGTCATCGGTGGACTTGGTTACCTCAACCTCATGCCTGAGCTCATTGAGTTCTTCCTGAACCTTATCCCAGACCTGGGAACGCTCATCCCAATCGAACCCAACGGCCCGTACTTTTTCCTGAATTCGATTGGCCTTTATGAGTGCAGGTAAAGCCGTTGGAACCCCTGAAAGAACAGTTTTATTGCCATCCTTCTCCTTAATTTTGAGCTGCTCCCAGTTCTCAACAACCTCACTCGCATCGTTAACCTTAACATTGCCGTAAATATGAGGATGACGATATATAAGCTTGTCGCACAGCGAGTTTATAACATCAACAATATCAAACCGGTTATCCTCCTCTGCAATTTTCGAGTAGAAAACAATATGCAGCAGCAAATCGCCGAGCTCCTTGCGGATTAGATTGTAATCCTTTTCCAGAATTCCCTCGGAAAGTTCATAGGTTTCCTCAATGGTTAATGGGCGGATTGATTCAAATGTTTGTTCCCTATCCCAGGGACATTTGGCGCGCAAGTCGTCCATGATTCCGATTAATCTTTGAAAAGCTTCGCTTGCACGTTGTTTTCTAACGCTATCATTCATCACCTTAAAATTTTATCGTCGTAAAAACGAACCATTATATTTGAGCCAACTGAGAGGTTGTACATTTGAGCGGCAAACCCTTCACGGACAGCTATCTCAAGCAAACCCAAGGAGTTGAAAAGCGCAAGCAAATCGCCCTTTTCAACATCCTTGTATGAATTACTTAACTTGCTTATTCCATGCGAGAACCGATGAACATATATGGAGTACTTTCGGGACTTCCGAATTGCTTCGAAATCGTCGCGAGTGATGTTGGTTATTGCATTAAAGTAGGAATCAATATATATAACGCTTCCAGTAATCCCATCGTTTTCAGGGACTGGTAGGATTGGCGTAAACCGCTTAATACCCGATGCTTCAATGGCGAAATCGGTTTGGCCATTTTCGGAAAGTAGCGCCTCCAAAGCCAGGGTTACCGAATCGATTGAACCAAAACTACGGGTGTCATCAACAGGAATTGCACGAACCACTTCGGGCAAAACATCAGCAATTAACGAAATGGTTCCGTTATCAGGTGTAATAAAGTAATGGCCCTGGTATTCAAAAAAAAGCATGCGCATGTTGTCAGAGGTATCGCTATTCACCATGCAAATATGAATTGACCCTTTAGGGAAATGGCTAAAGGAATGCTTTATCAGAAATGCCGCATGCATGTAATTATAAGTAGGTACTTTATGGCTTAACTCCACCACCTTCAAGTTGGGTGAAATGGAATAAAGCTTTCCGCAGAGCATCCCAAGGTAGTAATCCTGGATGCCCCAATCGGTGGTAAGAGTTACAAAACGGGTATTGGTTGCTGCCATTTAAGAAACCAAAAATCAATACAAAAGTAAACTAGAAAATTAATAATTTCTGCATTTAGCCTGCTAAACTTACTAACCATTTAGCTGTTAGTATTTTTTGATATCTTGCGACTATAAACACAAAAGTTGGCTGGTTTTAGATTATCTTTGCATACATAACCCAACAGGTATTGATGGCAGCAGGCGAGAGAACTATCATTATTGAAGGGATTGACCCCTTGGTGTTATATGGGGTTAACAATACCCGCTTCGACTTAATAACCAAGCACTACCCAAAGCTAAAAATCATCGGAAGAGGGAACACTATTAAGGCTGTTGGCGATGAGCAGCTAATAGAGGACTTGGATCAGAAAGTTCATGCCATGATTGACTTTCACATCAAGTATGGGTACTTAAGTGAAACCAATATCAAAGATATCCTGCAAAACAACCCTGAATCCATTGAAAAGGCGGAAGAGGACATAACCGATGTGCTGGTTTACGGCAACCATGGTAAAATTGTTAAGGCTCGAACGGTAAATCAGCGCAAGCTTGTGGAGATGTATGAAAGTAACGACCTGATTTTTGCCATTGGTCCGGCTGGATCGGGGAAAACATATACAGCCATTGCCCTTGCAGTAAGGGCGCTACGCAACAAGGAGGTAAAACGCATAATATTGACCCGCCCAGCCGTTGAAGCCGGGGAGCGCTTGGGCTTTTTACCTGGCGATATGAAAGAAAAGCTTGACCCATACCTGCAACCCCTTTACGATGCCCTACACGATATGATTCCCCCAAAGAAACTCCAGGAGTTTATGGAAGATGGTACTGTTCAGATTGCCCCACTTGCCTACATGCGCGGCCGTACACTCGACAATGCCTTTGTAATACTTGACGAAGCTCAAAACACCACTCTTAGCCAGCTAAAAATGTTTCTTACCCGTATGGGAAGTAATGCAAAGTTCATTGTAACGGGCGATATTACACAAATTGACCTACCAAACAAGGATGACTCAGGCTTGGTTAAAGCAATCAAACTCCTGGAGGGAATAAAAGATATAGCAATAATATACTTTGATACCCGCGACATTATTCGCCATAAGCTGGTAAAATACATAGTAAACGCATTTGAGGAGGCCAAGGGCAAAACCGATATTCAAACCGATGCGAAAAGTGATGATAATCAAACCAAATAAAAACAAAAAAGATGAAAGCAATCACCCGCACCGATTTCAAGTTTCCAGGACAGGTTTCAGTGTACCATGGTAAAGTACGCGATGTGTACAACATCAACAACCAGTTTCTTGTGTTGGTAGTAACTGACAGGATATCGGCCTTTGATGTAATCCTTCCCAAAGGGATACCATACAAGGGTCAAGTCCTCAACCAGATTGCCAACAAGTTTCTTGACGCAACAGCCGATATTGTTCCCAACTGGAAAATAGCCTCGCCCGATCCAATGGTAACAGTTGGACGCTTCTGCGAACCCTTCAAGGTTGAAATGGTGGTGCGCGGCTACCTGACAGGTCATGCTTGGCGTGAGTACAGATCCGGCAAGCGCTCACTTTGCGGTGTTCCCCTACCTGAAGGCATGAAGGAGCATCAGAAATTCCCGAAACCTATTATCACTCCCACCACCAAAGCCGAAGAGGGGCACGATGAGGACATTTCACGCGAAGAGATAATTGCGAAAGGTTTAGTGAGCGAAGCCGATTACAACCTTCTAGAAAAATATACCCTGGCATTGTTCGAACGGGGAACCCAGATTGCTGAGAAAATGGGTCTTATTTTGGTTGACACCAAGTATGAGTTTGGCAAAAAGGATGGGAAAATATACCTGATTGATGAAATCCATACGCCTGACTCATCGCGGTACTTTTACCTTGATGGCTACAAGGAACGGTTTGAGAAGGGCGAGGAGCAACGTCAACTCTCGAAGGAATTTGTTCGTGAATGGCTCATGGCCAATGGTTTCCAAGGTAAGGAGGGGCAAACCGTACCCGAAATGACCCCTGAATTTATTGAGCAGGTATCAAACCGCTACATTGAGCTGTACGAGAAAATTACTGGCGACAGATTCCAAAAGGCTCACAGCGACGAGGATATTCTGAATAGGATTGAGAAAAACGTTAAGGCTTTCTTACAAAACATGTAGTATTGAACAAGAATAAGAATGGCTACCAAAATGGTTGCCATTCTTGTATAGTAATTTTAGGTTTTGATTTTTTCGGAGAACAGTTACAGCATAGGCCCAGCAGCAACCAATCGTTGCCCCCACTCGTTATCAGTAAAGGTCTTAAAGTTTTCGATAAATTTTTGGGCAAGATTCCGGGCAGCTGCATCCCAATCCTCAGGATTCGACCAGTGGTTACGTGGGTTTAAAAGCTTGGAATCGACACCAGGCAATGCCTTAGGTATTTGAAGGTTAAAAATTGGAAGAACATCGAACTCAGCGTTATCGAGGCTACCATCCAGAATTGCGTTGATAATGGCACGGGTTGAGGGCAAATCAATTCTACGCCCAACACCATAAGCCCCACCAATCCAGCCGGTGTTTACAAGGTAAGCCTTAGAGTTGTGTTGCTGCATTTTTTTAACAAGCTCCCGAGCATAAACCGTAGGGTGTAACATCAAAAAGGCCTGCCCAAAACAGCTACTAAAGGTTGGCTGTGGCTCAAGCACTCCCCTCTCAGTTCCTGCCAGCTTTGCAGTAAAGCCACTTAAAAAGTGGTACTGGGTTTGGTTAGGAGTTAGCTTTGAAACCGGGGGTAAAACACCAAACGCATCGGCGGTTAGGAATATTACATTCTTTGCATGTCCAGCACGCGAAATGGGTTTAACAATATTCTTAATATGGTAAATTGGGTATGATACTCGCGTATTCTCAGTTTTACGTTTTGAATGGAAATCGATATTGCCTTCGGCATCCACATCGAGGTTCTCAAGAAGTGCATCGCGCCGGATGGCTGCAAAGATATCGGGTTCTTTTTGTGGGTCAAGGTCGATGCACTTGGCATAACAACCTCCCTCAAAGTTAAATACACCCGAATCGTCCCAGCCATGCTCATCGTCGCCTATAAGGGCTCGATTAGGATCAGCCGAAAGGGTAGTTTTGCCTGTGCCTGACAGCCCAAAGAAAATTGCCACATCGCCAGCCTTGCCAACATTGGCGCTGCAATGCATCGATGCAATACCCTTAAGGGGTAGGTAAAAGTTCATTACGGAAAAGATACCCTTTTTCATCTCTCCACCATACCATGTGCCGCCAATCAGGGCCATTCGCTCAGTAAGATGAAAAGCCACATATACCTCGCTGTTCAGGTTTTGTTCCTTCCAGTATGGATTGGTGGTTTTGGATGCAACAAGCACAACAAAGTCGGGGGTAAAGTTTTTGAGTTCCTCATCGGAAGGCCGAATAAACATATTTTTAACAAAATGTGCCTGCCAGGCAACCTCCATGATAAAGCGAACGCTCAATCGGGTATCCTCATTAGCCCCAGCGTAAGCATCAACCACGTATAGCTTTTTGCCATTAAGCTGCTTAACGCTTACCTCCTTGAGCTTTTCCCATACCTCTTGCGATATGGGCTTATTATCGGAACCCTTTTTGCCAGACTCGGCCCACCAAACGTCATTTTCGGTATTTGGCTCTCGAACCACATACTTATCCTTGGGTGAACGGCCTGTAAATACACCAGTGTCAACATTTACTGCTCCAAGTTTGGTTACAAAACCTCGCTCATAACCCTCAAGATTTGGGTCGGTTTCGTGCTCATAAAGTAAATCGTACGATGGATTATAGTATAACTCCCTAAGGGAATTAATACCGTACTGCGATAAGTCAATCATTTCCACAATTTTTTAAGAATAAACAATTGAGAATTATAAGCAAATGTAAATATTTTAGTTTATGCAAACGATTTTTTCAGCATGTTTTGTATCATATTGTTACTTTTAAGGGGAATAATGTAGATAATCGTACACCCATTAAATCCCCAAAAAGATTAATCGATATGCTTGCAATGCTTATCGGTAGTTTGGGGTTCTATATGTATAGTGGCATCAATGCCAAGCTCCAAGTGTATGGCATCTTCAATTAATGAAATAATTCTATGGGCCTGTTCTATGGTCATTTGATTGGGCAGCCTAACATGAAAGGTAAGTTCTTGATGCATTACATAGTTATGGATATGGAAGTGATGGGGCTCCATTCTATCATATCCCTGCCTTGAGACAATCTCCATTACTTTTTGAACAAGATCATCGGATGGTACCTCGCCAAGAATTACCACTGCACTATCGGTAATCACCTTAATACCTGAGTAAAGAATGAGCAGAGCAACAATGATACTCAAAACCCCGTCGATCCACCAAAAGTACTTGCCTACAAAAATACCCACAAGCACAATGACCGATGAAAGGGCATCACTGCGGTGGTGCCAACCATCGGCTGTAACTGAAATTGAGCCTGTGCGTTTACCTATGATGAAAGCTACCTGAGCAAGTCCTTCCTTTACAACTATTGATACCACAGTTGCTACAATTGCCAGAGTCCCATAGCTAGTACTCACCCTATCCCTGATTTTTGCAATACCTTCCATGGCAAAGTAAAAAGCCACAAAGGCAAGCAGTGCACCAATAAGCAAAGAAACCACTAGCTCCGAACGTCCATGTCCAAAAGGATGATCCTTATCGGCAGGCTTTTGCGAAAATTTTATGCCAAGCAGCAAAACAACTGAGCTGATTGAATCGGAAAGGGTATGCCAGGCATCGGCAATAAGCGCTAACGATCCTGTAACCACCCCTGCCCAGTACTTTAGTACAAAAAGCAAAGTGTTGATTAAGACAGAGAGCCAACCCTCAAAATTAACCAGGCGGGTATTTCCGGAATTAAACCGATAATTCATGATAAAATTTTAATTTAAATCCATTAATAGCAGCTGCATGTGATTGTAAAATCGGGGGCATACCTTACTATAAACTGATTTGAATTAAGTGTATACCCCTCTTTACTCGTATTGAGCTTGAAATTAGTTTGAAGCGTTCTTAACCTGAAATTTGGCAGACAGGGAGTAAAACCAGGACCAAACTCCTTGAGTGCATTAATAAAGTAAAAGGCCACATCGTAACCTAAAAACGAGAACTGTGTTGGCTCCGACCGGAATTGTACCCTGTATTTCTCTACAAAAGTTTTTACATCACTTTGAGAGTAGTCGACAAAAAATGGTGAGAATACATGAGTATTCAATGCAAAAAGGTAATCGGGGGGAAGGTTTTTAAGTTTACGCCAACGCGATGGGCCATACACCTCAGTGTTGAGGTTATAGTACGATTTTACAGCATATAAACTGCCAAGTATTTCGGCTACAAACGGTTCATCGTCGGAAGGCACAATCACAACGTTTACGGCATCGCGTTTTAGCATCTTCAGCAACCTTTCCTGAACATCAACCGATTTGTAAGCAGCAGTTTTATGGTTGTACCGAGAAATAGGAATAGCTGCGTTTGTGAAGCTTAGGGTTAGAAGCGAATCGAAATGCTTCAAACTGGGCGAGTACCAGATGGTTGAGTCATAAATCACCAGGTAGTTCTTACTTGGATCAACCTTCAAGTTCTTCACAAATATTTCCAACTGGTTTTGAAGTGTTTGGCTAACCGAAATAATATTCTGCTTATCAGCCAACCCCTCTTTAATGCTGTAAATGGGCGATACAAAGTTGATATTATTTTTGGCGGCAAATTGAGCTACAGGCTTAACCTCATCGAACATATAAGGCCCAACCACTAATTCAGATCTTGCAAAATCAGCGCTATTCAGAATTTTAGCAACTTCCTGTGGTGAGCGCTTTGTGTCGCGCACGTTTAGGTTTACCGAGATGCCCAACTTTTTAAGAGTATCTAGGGCTAACAGGAAACCTTCGTAGAATTCAAGCGAAACCTGTGTTATTTGAGTTAATTGCCCTGTGGGGTCCTGAACATCTTTTGGGTCAACATCATCAACTATGGCCTGAGTCTGGCTGCCGGATTGAGTAAAGGGAAGTAGTAGAGAAACATTAAACGGATGACCATCGTAGGTGTAGCTATTACTGCAGGGCGATGCTTTCTCCTGCCCATCGGTATCAACCTTGGCTTCAACAGCCTCAGGAACAGGTACCGATTTGGGTTTTGGTATCCGAAGGGTTGTTCCAAGTTTTAAACCATCCTTAATTAAATCGTAGTTATAATACTCAATCTCCTTGGGTGAAACACCGTATTTCCGGGAAATTGCGAATAAGCCTTCGCGGGGTTGCACCTCGTGCAAAATAAATTCTACTGAATCAACGGCGGGTTGCTGCTCAATATCGCTTATCTGTTTTTTGGGAATGCGAAGGGTTTGACTTAGCTTTAACCCTTCCCTTGCTTCAGGGTTCAACCGTAGTATATCATCCATACTCACATTGTACATCCTTGAAATGCCAAAAAGGGTTTCCTTGCGTTTAACAATGTGGTAGATATAATCCTCGTCAGTTTGGGTTTCCTTCACTTTAGCCGGTATTTTTAGAGCCTGTCCCACCTTTAACCCTGCGTATATATCGGGGTTGTTTATCGCAATGTCGGACTGGCTTACGCCGTAAGCCTTACTGATAGAGTATAGCGTTTCACCCTGCTGGACTATATGAACAAAGTACGTTTTCCCATCGACACGTACCTTATCCTTTGATATTTTTACCTCTACTTCCTGCGAAAACAAAATGTAGGAAAGCGATACCAGAGTTAGGAGTGCAAGTATTCTTTTAATCATTGCAAGTAGTTTTATGAAAATGTTATTCCGAAATGGGCCCGAATACAAAGTACAAAAATACACAAATCAATCAATTCAAACCCTATGCCTAATGCTGTTTTAAAACGAAGAAAGTAAAAATTGATACATAAAAAACATTAAGCTACGCATATTTTTGTTAAAATTGCAGTAAAATAGCCTAAATGGATTCAACTGATACACAATACATCTTTGCGATTGCTTTGCATAGGCACAGGGAATTGGGTTTGGTGGCAGGAGCTTATCTTATCAGTCCAATCAGCGATGATACCTATAAAATTGAAAAGAATGTTATTGTCGATTCAGCAGTTATTCATTCCGACAGGATTACAACCGACCAATCGGAAATAATACGCAGCATTCAGGAAATATCAGAAAAAAGCCTTTTGAAGCTATTTGGACGCGATGCGAAAACTTTCAACGAACTTTTACAAAAAGTTCAAAGCGACGAAAACCTAAACAGCTACATCAGGAACTACATTGACCGAAGAATATGTAAGGCCGTTGAAAAAGCCGCATCGGCCAATATCCCGATATATATTAGAGAGCGGAACGCCAATAACATTTACAAGGAAAAGCAATTAACATACCATACCGATGTTGCGTCGCCCATATTCAGGTTCGAGCTTGATGAGCTTGGCATGAAGTATTCCCTGAAGATTCAACATCAAACTTCCATTTTAACTTTATTGCCCGGTGTGTTTGAATTACTTACGGTTGAACCATGCTTAATTCGGGTTGCCAATGGCATATATAAGGTTGAAGGTATTGATGGCCGAAAGTTTGTACCCTACATGACCAAGCAATTTGTTACAATACCCCAACAATCGGTACAAAAGTATATGGAAACCTTTGTGCTGAATGCTGTTAGAAGCAACCAGGTGGAAGCTGTGGGATTTGAAATCAACGAACAAAAAAACAGGCCTAAACCCATACTCACGCTCGATGAGCGCCTATCAGGCGGAGCCTGCCTAACCCTTAGCTTTCAGTATGGGAATAAGGTTATTTCGGCAAACACGCCTGCTGTTAATGAAGTAAAGCTATCGTTCCGTAATAACTCATACACATTTACCCGGCTTACCCGCAACCCCGAGAAGGAAGAAAAAATCAAACAACAGCTTATTAAAACCTGGCGCCTAACAAAGGTGGGAGAAAACGAGTACTTTCCCGGCAAACCCGAAAATGGCGAGTTTGACCACTACCAGGTGATAGAATGGCTGAACACCAACTATAAGCTTTTACAGGACGAAGGTTTTGAGATTCATCAAAAGTTTAGGCAAACAAACTACTACCTAAGTGGCTTTGACCTTAATTTGAGGCTTACCGAAAGTATCGATTGGTTCGACCTTTACGGCATGGTTCGCATTGGCGAATTTGAAATCCCCTTTGTTTACTTCCGCAAGCATATAGTTAAGAACATTCGCGAGTTCACCCTCCCCAACGGTCAGGTTTTCATTTTGCCCGATGAGTGGTTTGCCAAGTACAGAACCATCCTTATGCTTGGCAAGGAGGAAGGCGAAAGCATTAAGCTGTCCAAAGCATCGGCAGCAATTATTGCAGGCAGTAGCCTAGAAACCCAGAGTATTTCAAGTTTCGCTGAAAAACTAAAAAATATTAACGCCAAAGGGGTAACCCTACCCCATAGCCTTCAGGCAAAACTACGCGAGTACCAAACCCTTGGTTTTGCCTGGCTAAAAACATTGGTTGAAAACGGCTTGAATGGCTGTCTTGCCGACGACATGGGCCTTGGAAAAACACTACAAACCATTACACTTTTACTCTCGGAACTTGAGGCTAACGATTTTAAAACCGGACAGGAACACTGTTCGCTGGTTGTTGCTCCCACTTCAATAATTTACAACTGGCAAAAGGAGTTCGAAAAGTTTGCGCCACAGGTTAAAGTTGGGATTTACCATGGAACCCAACGCGACAAGAGCCACAAAATATTTCAGCAAAACCATGTTGTGATTACATCGTATGGCACCATACGGAACGACATTGACCTTTTCAAGGACTTTGCATTCCGCTACGTGGTGTTGGACGAGAGCCAAACCATTAAAAACCCAGCATCTAAAATATACAGGTGCGTTCTATTGCTTAAGACAAAGAAGAGCTTGTGCCTTAGCGGAACACCCATTGAGAATAACCTATTTGACCTATGGTCGCAAATGAACTTCCTAAACCGCGGGATGCTCGGCGGCCTTAAGGTATTCCGTGAGGAATTTGCCATTCCCATTGAGCGCAGGAATGACGCCGAAAAGCAGAAACAGCTAAAAAAGCTCATTGAACCCCTGATAATGCGCCGCACCAAGGAGCAGGTTGCCAAGGAGTTACCACCCCTAACCGAGCAAATCATCTACTGTGAGATGACCGACGAGCAAGGCAAAGCCTATGAGGCGGAGAAATCAAAAGCCCGCAGGTTGATACTTGACTCCCTGGAACAGAGTAAACCTGAATCGTCAACCATCAATGTTCTTTCAGCGCTTACCCGTTTGCGCCAGCTGGCCAACCACCCGGCCATGCTCGATGAATACTCAAACCTGTCGTCGGGTAAATTCGAGGAAGTTACGCAAATGATTGAAAGTGTTATTGCGGAAAACCATAAGATACTCATATTCTCATCGTTTGTTAAACACCTTGTACAGGTTGAAACCTACTTACAAAACAACGGTATTGGTTACGAAATGCTAACCGGTTCAACAACCGACAGAAGCGATGTAGTGGAAGAGTTCCAGAACAATCCTGAAAAGAAAATCTTTTTGATTTCGCTTAAAGCCGGCGGTGTTGGACTAAACCTAACCGCTGCCGATTACATTTTTATTCTTGACCCATGGTGGAATCCTGCCGCCGAGATGCAGGCAGCATCGCGCGCACATCGAATTGGGCAAACCAAGAGTGTGTTTGTTTACCGTTTTATTACACGAAACACGGTGGAGGAGAAAATTGTTAAGCTGCAAGCCCACAAGGAAAACCTTGCCCACGAATTTGTCAACTCCAATAATCCGATGATACTCCTTAACAAGGAGCAGCTTATTAGCCTTGTTGAGTAGGGAAATGTCCCTACCCAAAATATTTAAATCAACCTGCATTGCGGTTAAAAAATATTAATCGTAACCTAAAGCATATATTATTACCAACTACTAATCAATCATTTACAGAATTTGAAATTTAAAAATAGATATAAATAGATATTCTTTCGCCATCAAAGTTTGTATCTTTGCAGCATGGAAACTATGCTCAAAATTGCCGTAATATTTGCGGCATATCTTTTAGGCTCTATACCTACATCGGTTTGGGTAGGAAAAATTTTTTACGGAATCGATGTTAGGGAGCATGGCAGTGGTAATGCCGGTGCAACAAACACCATCAGGGTGCTTGGTCTGATTCCTGGAATATCGGTCTTTATAGTCGATGTGCTTAAAGGTTACCTTGCAGTTCGTCTGCTATACCTAACCGATTTCTATATCCCTAAAACAGGAATGTTTATCAACTTTCAGCTGTTTTTGGGAATTGCAGCATTGCTTGGCCATATATTCCCCATTTTTGCTCAGTTTCGTGGGGGAAAGGGTGTGGCAGTGCTATCGGGTGTTGTTTTTGCCCTTCACCCCTACGCCACTTTGATAGTATTTGGAATTTGGATAGTATCGGTGCTAATCACCCGATACGTTTCGTTAAGTTCCATGATTGCAGGATTTTCGTTCCCACTGGTTCTGATTTTTGTTTACCGCACTACTAACCCATCGCTAATTACTTTTGCCTTTATACTGGCAATCCTAATGCTATTCACCCATCAAAAGAATATCGAGCGTCTGGTAAAAGGCGAAGAATCAAAGTTTTCATTAAAGAAAAAGGGTAAAACCAATCAGGTTAACCCCAAACAATAACTCAACAATCAATGTCGTTTAGTTAACAAAAATATACATGTCAGTCATCCTGAGCGCAGCGAAGGTTCTCTAATCGACCCCATGAGACGTTTCGCTTAGCCCAATATGATAATAGATTCACGAACAACAATTCACGAACAACGAACAACGCTTCCAGCCCCGAATGGGCGAAACGTTTGTATCCCTATGTTTGCTCCCACTTGTATTGCGATGCTCGCAGTGCGTATGCCAAAAAGCAAGGGTGAGGCATTGCATCGCTGAGGAAAAGCATTACAAAGAGCGGTTTCACGTTCTTTCTTGTCTTGATACAAGAAAGAACCAAAGAAAATCAAGGCTGAAAAGCCCGACCCGATGGGTACCCCGCGGGTGGAACTGCCACGCGATACTATTCGCCACGCCTATGGCGTGACTCATGTGGTATCGCTTACTAAGCCCACCGCCACGTTCCACCCCCGACCCATTGCCGGGTCTGGCTTTTATGCCTCTGCTTGCTTCTTCCGCTCCATTCCCTCTCAGGGAAAAGGGATGAGGTGATGTCGTCTTCCACGAACAACTAACAACGCTTCCAGCCCCGTAGGGGCGAATCGTTTGTAACCCTATGTTTGCTCTCACTTGTATTGCGATGCACGCAATACATTTTCCAAAGAGCAAAGTGGAAAAATTGCATCGCAACTGAAGAGCATTGCTAAGAGCGATTTCCAAAAAAAACAACAAGGATTGAAGGCAAAGAGATGCTTTGGCTAGCTCAGCATGACATGGGAGCAGAAAGGAAGATAGGGTTTTTGTCATCCCAAGCAATGTCGAGGAGTCTCATCATAGGATTGATGAAAATGAGTAGTGAGGTGCTTCGGCGAAGTCTATCCCTTTAAATCGGGACTCAGCACGGCAGCGTGATGTTTCGCTTGCGCATAACATGACAAATAACCTTAACTAAACAACAACAACTCAACAATTGTTGTTTTATTAAACAAGCCCAACCACACATGAATGTGGTATGAAATATTTTTATAATTTTGCAAGTCATTTTGAATTGATATTCTACTGTTATGATTAAAATAACTTTTCCTGATGGGAACGTGCGGGAATACCCCAAAGGTGTTACCGGACTTGAAATAGCCAAAAGCATTTCGGAGCGTTTAGCAGCCGATGTTTTATCGGTATCGGTTAATGGTGAAGTGTGGGACCTTACCCGTGGCATTGAAACTGATGCCACCGTTAAGCTACACAAGTGGGACGACCCAGAGGGAAAACATGCCTTTTGGCACTCATCGGCACACCTTATGGCCGAGGCCGTAGAAGCGCTTTACCCCGGTGTTAAGCTGGGAATAGGTCCAAGCATTGAGAATGGGTTTTACTACGATATCGATTTTAACGGACACACCATATCGGAAGAGGATTTACCTAAGATTGAGCAAAAAATGATGGAGTTTGCCCAGCAAAAGCAACCCATCGTTCGCAGGGAGGTTTCAAAAGCCGAAGCGCTTAAGACCTACCAGGAAAAGGGCGATCCTTACAAGGTGGAACTTATATCGGATCTACAGGATGGAACCATATCGTTCTACACCCAGGGCGAATTTACTGATCTTTGCCGTGGACCACACCTTCCGAATACGGGCTACATTAAAGCCATAAAGTTGCTCAGCATTGCAGGCGCATACTGGCGTGGCGATGAAAAAAATAAAATGCTTACCCGCATTTACGGTATCACATTCCCCCAAAAGAAACAGCTCGACGAGTACCTGACCCTGCTTGAGGAAGCAAAAAAACGCGACCACCGTAAAATTGGTAAGGATTTAGAGTTATTTATGTTCTCGCCAAGTGTTGGCCCTGGTTTACCATTATGGTTACCCAAGGGTGCTCAACTTCGCGAGCGCTTAGAGATGTTCCTTAAACGTGTTCAAAAGAAATACGGGTATGAGCAGGTAATTACCCCGCACATTGGCCAAAAAGAGCTTTACGAAACATCGGGCCACTGGGCAAAATATGGAAAGGATAGCTTCCGTCCCATAACTACTCCACAGGAAGGCGAGGAATTCCTTCTTAAACCCATGAACTGCCCCCATCACTGTGAAATTTACAAATCCAAACCGCGTTCATACAAAGATCTCCCGCTCAGGTTGGCTGAGTTCGGAACTGTTTACCGTTACGAACAGAGCGGTGAATTGCACGGTCTAACCCGCGTTCGTGGATTTACCCAGGACGATGCACATATTTTCTGTAGGCCCGACCAGCTCAAGGAAGAGTTTGTAAAGGTTATCGATATTGTTCTATACATCTTTAAAACTCTCGATTTTAAAGATTACACCGCACAGATATCGCTACGCGACCCGAACAATAAAGAGAAATACATAGGCTCTGACGAGAATTGGGAAAAGGCTGAAAAGGCTATAGTTGAGGCGGCAGCAGAGCGAGGCCTAAAAACCGTAACCGAACTTGGTGAGGCTGCATTCTATGGCCCAAAACTCGACTTCATGGTTCGCGATGCTATTGGTCGCAAGTGGCAGTTGGGCACTATTCAGGTTGACTACAACCTACCCGAGCGCTTCCAGCTGGAGTACATTGGTGCTGACGATAAGCGTTACCGCCCCATTATGATACACCGTGCACCCTTTGGGTCGATGGAACGCTTTGTTGCCGTACTTATTGAGCATACAGGCGGTAAATTCCCGCTATGGCTAACACCCGACCAGGTTGTAGTGCTACCCATTAGCGAAAAATTTAACGATTATGCAAAAAGTGTTTCAAAATTCCTAAATAATTACGATATTCGCAGCCTAGTTGACGACCGCAACGAGAAGATAGGTAAAAAGATAAGGGACAACGAGTTACGCCGAATCCCTTACCTTTTAATTGTTGGCGAAAAGGAACAGGAAGCCAACCTTGTTGCTGTTCGTGTTCAAGGCGAGGGCGATAAAGGCCAAATGAAACTTGAAGAGTTTGTAAACCATATAAAGGCTGAAATTGATAATCAGCTTAAGGAAATTTAGTATTAACTAAACGTTAGGAGGGCAAAACTATAGCAGCACCTAATATCAACAAAAAGTCGGATATCGACACTTACCCGATAAACGAAGAAATTCGGGCTAAGACCGTTCGACTGGTTGGCGAAAACATTGAGAATCCGGGCATTTACCCCATTAGCCAGGCACGTCAAATGGCCGAGGAGATGGAGTTAGACTTGGTAATGATTTCTGATAAGGCCGATCCCCCGGTTTGTAAAATACTGGACTATCAGAAGTTCCTTTACCAGCTCAAGAAGAAGCAAAAGGAAATTAAGGCTAACGCTCAAAAAATTGTGGTTAAGGAAATTAGGTTTGGGCCCAATACCGATGATCACGATTACAACTTCAAGTTGAAGCATGCCATCAATTTCCTTCAGGAAGGTGCTAAGGTGAAAGCCTACGTGTTCTTTAAGGGACGTTCCATTCTTTTCAAGGAGCAAGGCGAAATACTACTTTTGCGTTTTGCCCAAGACCTTGAGGAGTTTGGCAAAGTGGAGCAGTTGCCCCAGCTTGAGGGGAAACGAATGATTATGATAGTATCCCCAAAAGGCACAAAGAAGAAATAACAAACCATTAGTAATCAAATAAATACAGTGTAGAATGCCAAAAACAAAGACTCATTCTGGTTCAAAAAAGCGTTTTGCTTTAACCGGAACAGGTAAGATTAAAAGAAAACACGCCTACAAGAGTCACATTTTGACTAAAAAGGAAACCAAGCAAAAGAGGAATTTAACTCACGTTGCTTTGGTTGATAAGGCCGATGAAGGGCATGTTAAGGCAATGCTTGGCTTGAAGTAGTTTTGTTTTCTTTTAGTTTGTGTGTTAGTTTACTTTAATGTTTAACAGAATGAATTAGCCACTAAGAGTTCAAAAACGTTGAACCGCTAATCATTCAAAAATCGTAAAAAAATGCCACGTTCAGTAAATGCAGTAGCATCGCGCAAGCGCAGAAAAAAAATTCTTAAACAGACGAAGGGAAATTTCCTTGCGCGTCGTAATGTTTGGACGGTTGCAAAGAACACCTTGGAAAAAGGTTTGACCTATGCTTACCGCGACCGTAAGAAGAAAAAGATTGAATTCCGTGCCCTATGGATTCAGCGTATTAACGCTGCAGTTCGTGAGTATGGTATGACCTACTCCGAATTCATGGGCAAAATCAACCAGAAAGGGATTGCTATTAACCGCAAGGTTTTGGCTGATTTGGCCATGAACCACCCTGAGGCTTTTAAAGCTATTGTTGATTCTGTAAAGTAACCAGTAAAACAGAATAAGGTTAAAGGGGCCAAATGCCCCTTTTTTTGTTAATTTTGATTAACTTGCTGCTGTTTATATCATTTCTCGTCATCTTTTAATAAATTGCAGGCAAAAATAAGGTGTTTAACAAAATGCTAAGAATTGCATTAATTGGCTACGGAAAAATGGGGCATGAGGTTGAGGCTATTGCCCTTGAGCGTGGACATACTATTGTCCTGAGAATTGACAAGGATAACATCAATGACCTTAACACTGAAAACCTAAAAAAATCCGATGTTGCCATTGAATTCACCTCGCCGAGCACAGCCATGCAAAACATTCAAGCCTGTTTCGACGCTGGAATCCCTGTGGTATCAGGAACAACCGGCTGGAACAACCAACTTGAAATCATGGTTAACAAGGCACGCAATGGCGAGGGAACGTTGTTTTACGCATCAAACTTTAGCATTGGTGTTAACATCTTTTTCAAGCTGAATAATTACATTGCTTCCATACTTGACAGGATAGGGAT
>Ga0208196_1001561_pt1 | contig 23868 bp, 25 predicted proteins | sample AD_JPNNA7_MetaG_FD_184443 | JGI IMG/M metagenome (GOLD analysis project Ga0208196, IMG submission 184443) | Active sludge microbial communities of municipal wastewater-treating anaerobic digesters from Japan - AD_JPNNA7_MetaG (SPAdes) (version 2) | ecosystem: Engineered > Bioreactor > Anaerobic...
AGAAAGTAAAACTGATCGATGTTTCGAAATGTACAGGCTGCCGGGGCTGTCAGTTGGCCTGCAAGCAGTGGAACCAGCAGAAGGCGATGCAGACGGAGAATTACGGCACCTACCAGAATCCTCCCGACCTTCAGTCCAATACCTGGACCCTGATCCGGTTCCAGGAGGTAGCCGAAAAAGATAAAGTCAAATGGCTGTTCCGGAAGGACGGCTGCATGCACTGCACGAACGCGGCCTGCGTGAAGGTCTGCCCGAGCGGGGCGCTGCATTATACGGATTTCGGCACCGTGGCGATCAACCACAGTGTGTGCATCGGCTGCAAGGAATGCGTTTCGGCGTGTCCCTTCAATATCCCCCGATATGACCGGGTGACGGACAAGGTCTACAAGTGCGACCTGTGCCTGAGCCGGTTGGAGGCGGATCTGCTGCCGGCGTGTGCCAAGGCCTGTCCTACGGGGGCGATCACCTTCGGGGACAAGGCGGCCATGATCAAGAAGGCCTACGCCCGGGTGAAGGAGTTGGGAGGCGATGCCAACGTCTACGGTGACAAGTTTGTGGGTGGGACCCACGTGATCTATGTTCTCCAGGAGCATCCGAAGGTTTATCAGGAACTGCCTTACAAGCCCAGCGTGCCCTTCTCGGTGATTGTGTGGAAGGACATCCTGAAGCCGTTGAGCCTCCTGGCGGCGGGCGGCGTAGTGGCGGGTTCGTTCCTCCATTACATACTCCACGGGCCGAAGCTGCCCGATGAGCCCGGTCAAGATGGAAAGGGAGGTGAGTGAGCGATGAGAAAGGGATTAATTCAAGCGACGGACGGATTTGAACGGATCGTCCACTGGAGTCTGGCCCTGTCGTGCCTGGCGTTGTGCATTACGGGTTTGGGGATGATGTTTCACTCCCTGAACTTCATCGGGACGCTCATGGGCGGTCTGAAGTCCCTGAAGTATGTGCATAACTTTACGGGGATTTTCTTCGGCGTGGCCCTGTATTTCACCATCCGGATGTGGTGGAAGGAGGCGGGGATATTTTCCATGCCCGAGGATCTGGAGTGGATCAAGTGTGCAGGCGGTTATCTCTGGCATGTGGATAACCCTCCCGAGGTGGGGAAGTACAATCCGGGCCAGAAGATGTTCTTTTTGGCGGTGGCGGGTTTCGGGGCGATCATGGTGCTGACGGGGCTGGTGATGTGGTTTCCCCTGTCCTTTCCCCCGACGATCGTGCGGTTGATGTACGTGCTGCACGCCCTGGGGTTCGTGGTGATTTTTGCCTTCTTCTTCGTCCATCTGTACCTGGGGACGGTAGGTTCACCGGGTTCATTGCCGGCGATGCTGACAGGCTGGGTGACCCGGGAGTGGCTGAAGAAGCAGCACCCCAAGTGGCTCAAGGAGATGGAGCACGAAGGGACCCTCATCGTCTACGGCGAGGAGAAACAGGCCAAGGGCCACGGCCACTGAGCCTTGACATCCCCGGAGGCAGCGGCGGCGGCAGCGGCCGGTCCCGCCCGGCGGTGATGAACAGCCTGACGATATGAAATGAAAAAGAGACCCGCTTACGAAGAGCGGGTCTCTTTTTTTCGCGCCCCGTCGCACCGGGGCGGCGCTTTGTTACTGAAAAAATCGGACTGCGGGCGGGGGATGGTCAAGCAAGCGGCCCTGGCCGCTTGCCGGGATTTTCAATTCCCTGTTGTGGCGGCTTGGGAAAACATGTATAAAGAGGCGGAAGCTAAGAAGAACAATTCGATGAGGTGGAAGATGATGAACAAGATGAAATACCTGGCGGTGATGCTTATCATGTTGGGACTGGCCATGGGCGTTTCCCCGGCGAGGGCGGCTTCCCTGCCGGCCGTCGGCGGGGTCCTGCCGGACCTCAGTCCCGGTTTCAGCCTGCCCAAACCCAAGGACGGCGTCGTGATCGTTCAGATCTTCAGTATGTACTGCCCATATTGCCAAAAAGACGCCCCCAATGTGAACAAACTCTACGAAAAAATCGAGGCCGATCCGCTCCTGAAAAGCAGGGTGCGCCTGGTCGGCATCGGGGTAGGCAACTCCTCCTATGAGGTGAATGTCTTCCGTACGAAATACAACATCCGCTTTCCCCTGTACGCCGATCCGGATTTCAAGATCCACAGGAAACTGGGGGAGCCCCGGACGCCTTATTTTATCGGCGTGAAGATCAATCCCGACGGTTCCCACCGGATATTCTATTCCCGGCTGGGGGAGATCCATACCCCGGATGCCTTTCTGGCGGAGATAATCCGGCTGTCGGGGGTCAAATAGACAACACGCCGGGGATTTCTCATGCTGTCCCCGGCAATCTGAACCCGGGCGGATCCGCCGCGGGAGGGAAAAATCTTTCTTGAGAGGCTGAACATGAACGAGAAATTCACTGGAAAATGGGTTGTCGCCTTACTTTGCATAGTCGGTCTGTTGGGGGGCAATGCGATCAACGCCGGGGCCATTTCCGATGCCTATAAGGAAAACATCTACAATCCCGGGATCCTGAAGCCGGTGGACAGCAGACTGAAGGTCAAGACGGGGCAGCGGGCCCCGGACTTCACCCTGCCCGCCGTCGGCGGTGGAAAGATCACCCTCAGCCAATATCGGGGGAAGAAGAACGTCATGCTGACCTTCATCCCCGCCGCCTGGACGCCGGTCTGTTCCGATCAATGGCCCGGGTACAATATCGTGGAAGACATCTTTGCCGCCCATGACACCGTCATCCTGGGGATCAGCGTGGACAACCTCCCCACTCTTTTCTCCTGGACCAACCAGATGGGCCGGCTCTGGTTTCCCGTCCTGTCCGATTTCTGGCCCCACGGCAAGGTTGCGAAACAATACGGTATTCTCCGCAGCGATGGGGTGGCGGAGCGGGCCATCTTCATCATCGACAAAAAGGGGATCATCCGCTACCTCGACGTCCACAACATCAACGAGCGGCCGCCCCTGGAAGGAATCGTCCGGGAACTGGAAAAACTGAAATAGCGTTCTTCCCGCGCGAGACCATAAGTGCCGGGGCCCGATTCCGGGAAACATCTCTCAGGATGATTCCTTTTGAAGGAAAACTTCCAACCTCACGTTATCTTTGAATAGACAGGAGGCGAGGTAATTGCACAGAGATGGATTCACCCTGGTCGAACTGCTCATCGTCATCGCGATCCTGGGCATTCTCATCGTCATGGGATTTCTTGGCGTACGCGCCTATACCGCCAAGGCCTACAATATAACCGTCAAGCATGATTTGCAAAACTTCGTCAAGGCCCAGGAGATTTATCTCGCCGAAAATAGACGTTACCTGGGGAACCAGGGGGATTTTATGGAAGGCGGTTCCTCGGCGGGAACCTTGAGCCCGGATGAGTTGAAATATTCTCCCTCGGCCGGTGTGCGCATCGACATCGTTTCCGGAGACGGCGCCACCCCGGACGGCCCGCCGCCCTTCCGGGCAGAGGCCACCCATGGCCAGGCCAGCCTCGTCTATGGTTACAATTTTTCCACCCATGAATACACGGAGAGGGGGAAATAATTATGACGCCCCATAAACAAAGGAAGCTGACGAATTATTTGGTTGATAGGGATCTGCAAATCCGGGTGTTGGTCTACGCCCTGTTCTATATGATCGCGGTGGTGATGATCACCGTGGCGGTGCTCCTTTTTCCCACCATCCGGGGGATGGATTTGTCCGACAATCAGGCGGTAAGCTATTATGCCGCCCAGACCTTCATCATGGTGACCACCAAGGTTATTCCCGCCGTTGCCCTGATCGTCGTCCTTTACGCGCTGCACCTGATCATTATCACCCATCGGATCTGCGGACCCCTGGTCAATTTCAGCCATGCCTTTCGCCGCGTCGGCGAGGGCGATCTCCGGCAGCGCATCAAGTTGCGCCAGGGGGATTACCTTAAAAAGGAGTGCGACCGGATCAACGATATGATCAGGGATCTGTCGCTGATGGTTACGGAAGCCAAGCAGATTCACGAGCGATTGGCCCGGGATGCCGCCCGGCTTACCGAACTGTGCGGAAAAGACAAAGGCGGGGAAGGGTTTTCTTCCGGTATGGCGCTTTTGGAAGGGCATATCCGGGAAATGGGTCAAACCCTGTCCCGCTTCAAGACCGGTGATGAAGGAGCGGATGGCCACTGATCGGCCGGCGCTCTTCCGGTGCCAAACGGATCTTCATCCTTCCGTCAGCGGGATGGGCAGGTTGCGGTTGCCCGGTTTCCTCGGAGTTGCCCGACGATTTCCGCCAGGAGGTCGGCGGCGCTGCACAACTGCTCCTCCGTGTTTCCTTTGCCCAGGCTGAACCGCACCGTACCCGGGCCGTAATCCTCCGGGATTCCCAAGGCCGCCAGGACATGGGAGATATGCACCGCTCCGGAGGTGCAGGCGGCGCCGGCGGAGGCGGCCACCCCCTGCCGGTCCAGCTCTTGCACCACGGCATCACCGGCCACACCCCGGAAGGAGACGCTCAGGACATGGGGAAGCCTCCGGAAGGGATGGCCGTTGATCCGGACGGCAGCGATCTTCTCGCTGATCAGCTTCTCGAGTGTTTGCCGCAATGCCATCATGCGCTCCATCTGCCAGGGAAGGTCCCGGCCAGCCAACTCGCAGGCCTTGCCCAGGCCCACGATTCCGGGGACGTTCTCCGTCCCGGTCCGGAAGCCACGCTCCTGGTGCCCCCCGAACATGATCGGCGCCAGGTTCGTGCCGTGGCGCACGTAGAGGGCCCCCGTGCCTTTGGGACCGTAGAACTTGTGTCCCGTAAGCGACAGGAGATCCAAGCCCAACTCCGACACCCGCACCGGGATCTTGCCCACGGATTGCACGGCATCGGTATGCACCAGAATCCCCCGCCGCCGGGCCTCGAAGGCGATCTCCGCCAGGGGCTCGACGGTGCCGATCTCGTTGTTGGCGTGCATGATGCTGACCAGCAGGGTCTTTTCCGTCATGGCCCGGCGGGCGTCGTCGGGATCCACTGTTCCCTGGCTGTCCACGGGCAGGAAGGTTACGGAGAATCCTCTATCCGCGAGATGTTTACAGGTGTTGAGGACGGCGTAGTGCTCGATGGCGGAGGTGATGATGTGGTTTCTTTTTCCGGTTTCGCCGTAGGCGGCTCCCAGGAGGGCCAGGTTGTCCGACTCAGTTCCGCCGCCGGTGAAGATGATCTCTTCGGGGGTGGCGCCGATCAGGGAGGCCACTTGTTCCCGGGCCGTATCAATGGCCTGTCGCGCCTCCCGGCCGAAGCGGTGACCGCTCGCGGGGTTCCCGTAATGATGGGCAAAATAGCGCATCATCGCCCCCAGGACTTCCGGGTCCGTGGGGGTTGTGGCACTGTGATCCAGATAGATGTTTTCCCTGCTCATCGCTTGTCTTGTGCCGCCTTTCTTCGTTGTCCTATTTTATGATCCGGAAGAGATCCCGGGCCCGGGGGTCCGTCGCTGTTTTCAGGAGCTCGAAAAGGGCCATTTCGGTGCTGGTCAGGATGGCGCCGCCGGCGAGGAGTTTCTGAATGCCGATCTCCCGGTTACGGGCCGTTCGGGAGGAGACGGCATCGGCGACCAGATGGACCTCGTAGCCTGCGGCCATGAGGTCCATGGAGGTCTGGTAGGCGCACACGTGCGCCTCGATACCGCAGACCAGGACCTGCTTCCTGCCCGTGGCGGCCAAAGCGGCCATGAAACCCGCATCGCCGCAGCAACTGAAGCTGTTTTTGACGATGGGCGTGATCCCGGGCATCAGTGAAGAAAGCTCGGGGATTGTGGGCCCGATCTTCACCTGTTCCGTGAGGATGACGGGGATCTCCAGAAGGTTTATTCCTTTGATGAGTCGTGTGGTGTTATCCAGCAGGAATTCCTTCTGATCCATGGCCAGATAGAGGTTTCCCTGGATGTCAATAACCGTGAGCACCGCTTCTTCCTTCTTCAGCATAATATTTCTCCTTCTTTATCGAGAGTTGCCCTCAATTTATCCAAGAGCTGGTTCCCTTTCCCCGTTTCCCCCCGCCGGTGCCGGGCAACAGTCTTTGGCGGTGGGGCGGCCCTTGTCCCTACCAGTCCTGATGAGGGGGCAGGGAGATCTCCGGTCCCGGTGGAATACCTTCCCTGCCGGCTTCAGGAGGCTGGGGCCGCGGCAGCCCCGCCCGGTAGAGGCTGCCGGAAAGAGCTACCCCCGGCAGGAGTCTCTCCAGGAGACGGGTTGCCTCCAGCAGCCCCTCCAGATCGATGCCGGTGGCGATGCCCATGCCGGCGAACATGAAGGCCAGGTCCTCCGTGGCGATGTTACCTGACGCCCCGGGAGCGAAAGGACAGCCCCCCAACCCCCCCAGCGCGGCGTCGAAGCGCCTGATACCGACATCGTAAGCCCGCAGGGCGTTGGCCAGGCCCAGGCCCCGGGTGTTGTGAAAATGGACGGCGAAGGTGATGTCCGGGAAAGCATCACGGCAGGCGGTAAGGATTTCCTCCACCTGGCGGGGGTTGCCGAAACCGACGGTGTCGCAAAGGGTGATCTCCCGGATATCGAGGGCGGCGACCTTTTCCACATTCCGGAGGACATGGCCTGTGGATAGGAAACCTTCAAAAGGGCAGCCGAAAACAGTGGCCAGGGCCACAGTCAGTTCTGTTTGCGGAATGGAGGCGGCCAATTCCCGGATGGCCTTCAATCCCAAAAGAGAGGCCTCCCGGGTCTGGCGGACATTGTTGAGGTTATGGGTTTCGCTGAGCGAGAAGAAATAGATCAATTTGTCGATGCCGACGGCGATAGCCTCCCGAGTGCCCCGGAGATTCGGGACGAGGGCGGAAAATTTGATGCCGGGAAGGGAGGCGATACCTGCTGTCAGCTCCTTCATATCCCGGAACTGGGGGATGGCCCGGGGGCTCACGAAGGCTCCGGCCTGGATCTCCCGGAGCCCGGCGTCGGCCAGGGCCTTTATCAACTGAATCTTCTTTTCCGTTCCCACATACTGGGACAGATTTTGCAGACCGTCCCGGGGACCGACTTCAATGACGGTCACTTCCTTTTCCATATGATTCCCATTAATCTTCGATTTATAACCATTAATCTTCGGTTTCACTCGAAAATGCGTGCATATGTTATTGATCTACAACGGTTTATCATTAACTAAGCCGCTGCGGACACTGGGGAGCGCGTCCCGCAATTTTCATCCTGCCTTGTGACGGCGTGCCCTCATGGGGGGGTCATTAAACCTCCGGATCCGAGCAATTAGTTCTTGACAGCCGCCGGCAATTTTTATAAATGGATCGCTCCGATTGAATAACAAACAAGGAGGAATTATTTTTGGCCAACCATAAGTCTGCAATAAAAAGAGCGAAGCAAAACGACAAACGTCGTATGCGCAATGCCTCCATCCGTGCAAGCATAAAAACGGAGATAAAATCCATTCTCCGGACCGTCGATAAAAAAGACGGCGAAGCAGCCAGGGCCACCCTGACCCGCGTCATTCCCAAGATAAGCAAGGCGGCAGCCAAAGGTATTTTCCACAAGAAGAACGCTTCCCGTAAGATTTCCCGGCTTACCCTGAAGGTGAACGCCCTTTCGTCCTGACCTGGATTAGAAACCCGACATCAGCATCCGGTACGCCCTTTCGGCTGTGTCCATGGACAGCTTGGAAAGGGCGTTTTTGCGACTCGTTTCCGTGTCTCCCAAACCGGCGACGGCATAATCCTGAGTGCCGGAAAAGTTGTCATCTCTCCAGATGATCTGTTTGTCCCGCCTTGTTTCGAAAACAATCTCGACCGTCAAAGTCATCCGTTCCTCCGCGGCCAGATTTGTCGTCCGGTAAGAGAGGGGCGTGGTGGAAAGGGCCTTGATGCTCCCCCGAATCAGGGCGTCGGCCTGTTCTTCGCTGTCAACAATCACAAACCTCTTGCCTTTGATGAATTGATCGGCCATTGCCAGCCGGAAGGTGTCTTCCAGATTTGCTTGACTGGTGCGGTTGAGCAGAGGTTCGATAAAGACCTTTTTGATTTCGGGATCGATATGCTCTCCCCCTGGTGAAAAACGGTAACCGCAAGCAACGAAGATAAGCATAAGCCCCATGAAGACAGGAACCCAGAGGGGAAGAAACAGTCCCGGTCGCCGACAATTAGCGTCACCGTCGCTCATATAACGGTATTGTTTATTAATTTCTCGATATTGCATATCGGTTTAGATGCCAGGATACTTTATTCCCAGCGACAGGAAAAGCCGTTGTTTGTCCGCTTACAATCCTCTTTTTCCTGATTGGGCAAGACAAAGGCAAGGTGAGGATCACCTTTCTCAGCCCTGTACGACGATATTCAGCAGTTTCTTCGGGACGTAGATCTCCTTGATAATCTTCTTTCCCGCCAGCATGGCGGCGATCTTCTCATCGGCATGGGCCTGGGTCTTGATGGACGACTCCTCCTCGTCCACCGGGACGGAGATGCGGCTCCGCACCTTGCCGTTGATCTGGATCACGATGACGATCTCCTCCTCCGCGGCGACGGAGGGATCGAATTCCGGCCAGGAGGCATCGGCCAGCGTGTTCTGGTGCCCCATCATTTCCCAGAGCTCCTCGGCAAAGTGGGGTACCGTAGGCCCCAGCATCAGGAGCAAGGAATCCACGGTTTCCCGGACCACCGCCAGGGCGATGCGGTCTTCCTTCGCCGGGCGGGGCAGGGCGTAGAGGCTGTTCACGAGTTCCATGATGGCGCTGATGGCGGTATTGAAATGGAAACGGTCCTCGATGTCCCGGGATACCTTCCGGATGGTCTGGTGAGTTTTCCGGCGCAGGTTTTTCAGCTCCCCCTCCAGCGCCGTGCTGCCGTCGAAGGGGGCGATGTCCCTGATGTCGTCGAGATAATCCACGACGATGCGCCAGGTCCGGTTCAGGAAACGGAAGGAACCCTCCACGCCCTGATCGCTCCACTCCAGATCCTTTTCCGGCGGTGAGGCGAAAAGGCAGAAGATCCGGGCGGTATCCGCACCGTAGCGCTCGATCAGGTAATCGGGGTCGACGACGTTCTTCAGGGATTTGGACATCTTCTCCGTCTTGCCGATAATGACCTCTTCCTGGCATTGGACGCAGCGGCCATCTTTAACCTCTTCCGGATAGAGATAACCGTGGGTCCGGCACTTCATAGTTTCCTTGCAGACCATGCCCTGGGTAAGGAGATTCGTGAAGGGCTCATCGACGCCGAGGACGCCGAAATCGCGAAGGACCTTGGTGTAGAAGCGCGAGTAGAGGAGATGGAGAATGGCATGTTCGATGCCGCCGATATACTGATCCACAGGCATCCAGTAATCGAGGGCCTGCCGGTCGAGGCCCGGTTTTTCGTTGAAGGCGGCGCAGCAGAACTTGTCGAAATACCAGGAGGATTCCACGAAGGTATCCATGGTGTCCGTTTCCCTGCGGGCCGGTCCCTGGCAGTTGGGACAGACAGCCTTGATGAAGGCCTCATGCTTCGCCAGGGGCGAGCCGCCCTCGCCGGTAAGCTCCACATCCCTGGGCAGAACCACGGGGAGATCCTTCTCCGGAACGGGCCGGGTGCCGCATTTCTCGCAGTAAACGACGGGGATCGGGGCGCCCCAGTAACGCTGCCGGGAGATGCCCCAGTCGCGGAGACGGTACTGGATGGTTTTCCTGCCCCGGCCGATGGATTCCAGGTATTCGGCGATCTTGTCCAGGGCCTTCATGTTTTCCATGCCGTCGAAGGGGCCGGAGTTGACCAGGACCCCCTCCTCCACATAGGCCTCCGTCATGGTCTGGACGTTGAGGGCCTTGTTGTGCGGTTGGATTACCACGATCAGGGGCAGATCGTACTTTTTGGCGAATTCGAAGTCCCGCTGGTCGTGGGTGGGTACCGCCATGACACAGCCCGTGCCGTAGTCCGCCAGGACAAAGTTGGCGGCGTAGATGGGCATCTTTTTCTTGGTCACGGGATTCAGACAATAGGTATCCAGGAAGATGCCCTCCTTTTCGTAATAATCGGAGGTCCGCAACACCTTGTCGTGCTTTTTTATCTTTTCCACCCACTGCCGGACCTCTTCCTCACGTTCTTTACCCTTGACGAGTTCCAGCACCAGGGGATGCTCGGCCGCAATGAGCATGAAGGTCGCCCCGAAGATGGTGTCCTGGCGGGTCGTGAACACCTTGATGTCGCCGTTGCCGTCCGCCATGGGGAAGGAGAGCTCGCAGCCGTGACTCTTGCCGATCCAGTTCTTCTGCATGGTGAGGACCCGCTCCGGCCAGCCGGGCAGGCGGTCGCAATGCTCCAGCAGCTCTTCCACATAGGCGGTGATCCGGAAGAACCACTGGTCAAGCTCCCGGGGGGTCACCTCACTGGCGCAGCGCCAGCACAGTCCCGCCTCGACCTGTTCGTTGGCCAGGACGGTCCGACAGTCGGGGCACCAGTTGACCATGGAGGTCTTCTTGTAAACCAGACCCTTTTCGTACATCCAGAGGAAGAAGAGCTGTTCCCAGCGGTAGTAGTCGGGTTCGCAGGTGGAGATTTCCCGGTCCCAGTCGTAGCTGAAGCCCATGCGCTTGAGCTGCTTCTTCATATGGGCGATATTCTCGTTCGTCCAGACGGAGGGGTGAATACCGTGGGCGATGGCGGCGTTTTCCGCCGGCATGCCGAAGGCGTCCCAGCCCATGGGATGCAGGACGTTCAATCCCCGCATGCGTTTGTAGCGTGCGACGACATCGCCGATGGTATAGTTCCGGACGTGGCCGATATGGATCTTACCGGAAGGGTAAGGGAACATTTCCAAGAGGTAGTATTTTTTCTTCTGAGGATCTTCCTTCACGGAAAAGGTCTTTGCTGCTTCCCAGTGACGCTGCCATTTCTCTTCGATCTGCTGGGGATTGTATTTGGCGTTCATAGACGGCTCCCGGAATTGATTTTGATTTTGACGCCGGCGCAAAATGCAGCAGGCGCGGCGCCGGACATCAATGTGTCTTTTTCGTAACACAGGGAAAGAATGATTTCAATAACAAACGCGTCCCCCCTTCCGATGGCCCGCCGGTGTTTATCAGCGCTTAGGAGTGGAAGGAAAAAGGACCCGCGGTGCTCTCTCGGCGGGGGGTCGCGAAAAAAAGGGCCGGGACGCCTTTGCCAGGCGCGCCGACCCCTGTCCGGTTCTTGTTTCCTGCCTGCGGTGACGAAGCCGTCCGCTCTTTGCCCGTTATTTTGCCGCCGCCTTTTGCACCTGTTTAACCATATCCGTCTTTTCCCACTTGTAGCCGTCCATGAAGAAGGTCTTCGGGATGCCCCGGTAAACGCTGCCGTTAAGGAGGCCGAAGCGGGTTATCATTCCGCCGGGGGTGAGATCGAAGAGTTCCTCGATGACCTTCTCCAGTTTTCCGTCGGGAACCACCCCGGTGCCGAAGGTGTTCACATAGATGGAGAAGGGTTTGGCGATGCCGATGGCGTAGGCGAGCTGGACGGAGCATTTAGTCGCCAGCTTGGCGGCCACGATGTTTTTCGCCACATAGCGGGCACCGAAGGCCGCGGAGCAGTCCACCTTTTCCGGGGATTTGTTGACCACGGAACCGCCGCCCAACTGGGCACCGGGGTAGCCGCCGTAAAACTGCACGACCAGCTTGCGTCCCGTAACGCCGGAGTCGGCGGCGCTGCAGGAATTCAGGGCGTTCCATTCCCCGGTGGGGTTGAAGAGGAACTCCGTTTTCTTGTCCACCCAGTCGGAAAGGCAGGCGAAGGCAATCTTCTTGGCCCGGTCCTTTACCGCGTTCCTGCTCCCTTTCACGTGCCGGTAATCAATGGCGTTGGACATCAGGACCTTCGCCAGCCGCTTGGGCTTCCCGGTCTTCTCGTCGTAGTCGATGGATACCTGACCCTTGCCGTCGGGGGCGAAGATGGGGTCCTGGCAGTTTTCGAAGGCCCGCATGAGCCTGTTCACCAGGACATAGGGCAGGGGGAGGAGTTCCGGCGTTTCATCGCAGGCAAAGCCGTACATGATGCCCTGGTCTCCCGCACCGATTTCCTTGTTCTTGTTGAGGGCCATGCTGGTGCCGATATTGATGTCCGGGGATTGGGGGATGATGGCGTTCAAAACGCCCATGAGATGACCGTTGAGTCCCACCGCCGCGTGATTGTATCCGATTTCCAGCACGGAATCCCGGACGATCTTGTCGATATCGACGAATACCCGGGTGCGGACCTCACCGCCGACCAGGCAGATCCCCTTGCCCAAAAACACCTCGATTCCGCAATGGGGCATATTGCTGAGGTCCATCCCCAGCTTTTTCTCCTCGTCCAGGATCTCCGCAATGATATTGGCGGCAATGATGTCCGCCACCACGTCGGGATGCCCGATCTTGATACTTTCCGAAGAAATCTGCATACTTTGTTCTCCCTTTCTTGAATGGTTTACCGGCGCCGCGCCGGCAAAAAAAAACCCGCGCTCAAGCACGGGTTCAATTGCGACACCTGCGGTGCTTTAGCACATTTATAGAGCGGAGCAATTTACCTTTAAATCACCGCTGTGGCCGGTCTTCTACCACATAAAAATGTATTGTCAAGGATTTTTTATCAGTCTGCTTGTATAAAGAGCATCAAGAATGCCGTTGATGAAGGCCCCGGAATTTTCCGATCCGTAGGTCTTGCCCAGGTCGATGGCCTCGTTCAGGGAAACCTTCGGGGGGATCTCTTCACAGAAGAGGAGCTCGAAAATCGCCATGCGCAGGATACTCCGGTCCACCCGGGACATCCTGCCCAAGGACCAGTGTTGCGAGTAGTTGCGGATGAGTTTGTCGATTTCCACCCGGTTTTCCCAGGTGCCCCGGACGAGCTGGGCGGCGAACTGCTGTATCCCCTTGTCGCGGGCGGGATGTTGCTCCAGATACTCGGGATTTTTCTGGATGGACCAGAAAAAATCCAGCGCCTCATTCACGTCTCCGTCCTGGAGATCCAGACCGTAGAGGATCTGCAGGGCGAACTCCCGCGCCCTTCTTCGCTGTTGCATGACCCCTTTTCAGATCTTTTTGAAAAGATCGACCATTTCGATGGCCGTCATGGCGGCGTCCCAGCCTTTGTTGCCCGCCTTGGTCCCGGCCCGTTCGATGGCCTGCTCGATGGTATCGGTGGTGAGGACGCCGAAGGCGATGGGCACCCCGGTTTCGAGACCTACGTTGGCGATGCCTTTGGATACCTCCGCGCTAACATACTCGAAATGAGGCGTCGCTCCCCGGATTACGGCGCCGAGACAGATCACGGCGTCATAACGGCCGCTCTGGGCAAGTTTTTTTGCCGCGAGCGGCAGTTCGAAGGCCCCCGGAACCTTGAAGATCTGGATATCTTTTTCATCCGCCCCCGCCCTCGTCAGGCCGTCCAACGCGCCGTCGGTGAGCCTGCTGGAGATGAAGTCGTTGAATCTGCTGGCCACTACGGCAAACTTCATCCCTTTGGCGACAATCTTTCCTTCGATAATTTTCGGCATCTTCCGTCCTCCGTAGCTTGGTTTATATCATGTGTCCCATTTTGTTCTTCTTCGTGGTCAGGTAGCGGATGTTGTTTTCGTTCGGTTCGATGATGATAGGCACCCGACCGGTTATCTTGATGCCGTAACCTTCCAGGCCCACGATCTTTTTGGGGTTGTTGGTCATAAGTCGCATCTTCCGCACCCCCTGGTCGGCCAGGATCTGGGCGCCGATCCCGTAGTCCCGCAAATCGGCCTTGAAGCCCAATTCGATATTCGCCTCCACGGTGTCCTTGCCCTCGTCCTGGAGGGCATAGGCCCGAATCTTGTTCACGAAGCCGATCCCCCGGCCTTCCTGGCGCATATATACGATGATCCCCTTTCCTTCCTGATCCACCATCTCCATCGCCCGGTGGAGCTGATCGCCGCAATCGCACCTTGCCGACCCGAAGACATCGCCGGTGGCGCACTCGGAGTGGACCCGGACCAGTACCTCGTCTTCCGGCCGGATCTCCCCCTTGACCAGGGCGACGTGCTGAAGATCGTCCACATCGTTTTCATAGACCGTAACCTTGAACATACCGCCGTAATGGGTGGGAATATTGGCAGAGGCGACGCGGCGGATCAGGGATTCGTGCTGCATGCGGAAATCGATGAGATCGGCGATAGTCACGATCTTGAGATCGTGTTCGGCGGCGAAGATCTCCAGGTCGGGCATCCGCGCCATGGTGCCGTCGTCCTTCATCACCTCGCAGATGACCCCCGCCGGCTTGAGCCCGGCGAGACGGGCGAGATCCACCGAACCTTCCGTCTGCCCGGTCCTTACCAGGACGCCGCCCTTCTTGGCACGGATCGGGAAGACGTGCCCCGGGCTGACCAGGTCTTCGGCCTTGGCACCGTCGGCTACGGCCGTCCGGATGGTCGTGGCACGGTCGTAAGCCGAAATGCCCGTCGTGACGCCCCGCTTGGCTTCGATGGATACGGTGAAGGCCGTCCCGAAACGGGAACGGTTGTCCCGCGCCATGGGCATCAGCCGCAGGCGGTCCGCGTGCTCCTCCGTCAGGGTGAGGCAAATCAGCCCCCGCCCGTGCATAGCCATGAAATTGATGGCCTCGGGGGTTACAAATTCAGCGGCCATGCACAGGTCGCCCTCGTTTTCCCGGTCCTCGTCGTCGACGAGGATGATCATCTTGCCATTGCGGATGTCCTCAATGGCTTCCTTAATAGTACTGACACCCATTGTTCACCTCAAAAAACCGTGTTCCGCCAGAAATTTCCAATCCACACCCGGGCCGTCGCCGCGGTTGTGGAGCATCAGCCGCTCGACATATTTGCCGATGATGTCCGTTTCGATGTTGACCAGGTCGGACACCCTTTTCGTTCCCAGGGTGGTCGCCTGGGCCGTATGGGGAATCATATTAACATGGAAGCGGTTCCGTTCACAACGGTTGACGGTGAGACTGACCCCGTCCACCGCCACGGATCCCTTTTCCACGATATACCTGACCAGCGCTTCCGGGACCTCGAAGGCAAAGAGGATGGACTTGGTCCGGACCGTCTTTTCCGCGATCCGTCCCAGGCCGTCCACGTGTCCCAGCACCAGATGGCCGCCCAGGAAATCCGTCAGCCGCAGGGATTTTTCCAGATTGACCCCCGCCCCGGTCCGCAGTTGCCCCAGATTGGTCCGGGCCAGGGTTTCCGCCGAGACATCGGCGGTGAAACCCCTGGAGATCTTGGCGGTGACGGTGAGGCAGACGCCGTTTACCGCAATGCTGTCCCCGATCCGGACATCGTTCAACGGCAGATCGGTGGCGATGGTCAACGCCGCCTCTTCCCCCTGGCGGGCCAGTTGGGTCATGATGCCCTGGGCCTGGATGATGCCCGTAAACATGGATTTCAGCCTTCCTTCTTTACGTTCAGCAGATCCTTCAGCTCGGCGAGGAAGTCGTTGACATCCCGGAACTGCCGGTAAACGGAGGCAAACCGGACGTAGGCCACCGTATCGAGATGGTGCAGTTCTTCCATGACATTCTCCCCGATGGTCGCCGAGGGGATTTCCTTACCCAGACTTTCCTGGCAGGACCGCTCCACCTTGTCCACTACCGCGTCGATCTCGTCGATGCTGACCGGCCGCTTCTCCAGGGCCTTGATCAGGCCGTTGCGGATCTTCATGCGGTCGAAGGGTTCCCGCCGGCCGTCTTTCTTCACCACCATGGGCAGGACGTCCTCGACGACCTCGTAAGTCGTGAAGCGCTTGTTGCAACCCAGGCACTCGCGGCGCCGCCGGATGGCGTTCCCGTCCTTGCTGATCCGGGAATCGATGACGCGGTTCTCGCCGTGATGACAGAAAGGGCATTTCATATCAGTCGCACTCCCACGCCGGCCTCCGCCAGGATGTCCTCCGCCAGGGAGTCCCGGTAGCGATCCCGGATGATCACCGACCGGATGCCGGCATTGATGATCATCTTCGCGCAGATCACGCAGGGATGATTGGTGCAGTAAAGCACCGCATCCTTGACGCTCACCCCGTGGAGGGCCGCCTGAATGATGGCGTTCTGTTCCGCATGGAGCCCCCGGCAAAGCTCATGACGCTCTCCGGAGGGAATCTGCTGCTGTTCCCGGAGGCATCCCAGCTCGAGACAGTGGCGCAGCCCCTTGGGGGCGCCGTTGTAGCCTGTTGCCAGGACGCGGCGGTCTCCCACCAGGACGGCCCCGACCTGGCGGCGCCGGCAGGTGGAGCGCCGGGCCACCAGCGCGGCGATATCCATGAAATATTCATCCCAGGAGGGGCGTTGCTCCAAGATGTTGCCTGCCGTCATATCTCCCGCACCCGTAAATGCAACCGCAGCTCCTGATCCCCTCAGGGGTGCTTATTATCCCCCTTTACAAAATTTTCGTCTCGTCCGCCCGCCTTGGCTGCCGGTGCTTTCTCTCCGTTGGGGATATGGGTAAACACCGGCATGTCGATGCCAGAGCGTTCGGTGACGGCCTCAGTCCCGGAAGCCGGAATTTTTCAGCCGTTCCGGATAGAGCGGGAACCGGGTGCAGAGGTCGGCGACGCTTTCCCGGACCTCACGGATCCTTTCCTCGTTCTTTATATCCTTCAGAATCATGGCAATGAAACCGGCGATGGTCCGCATCTCTTCCTCTTTCATGCCCCGGGTGGTCAGCGCCGGTGTTCCCAGCCGGATCCCGCTGGTGATCTGGGGCCCCCGGGTGTCGAAGGGGATGCCGTTCTTGTTGACGGTGATTCCCGCCTGATCCAGTGCCTCCTGGGCGTCTTTGCCCGTTATGCCCTGGTCGGTGAGGTCCACGAGCATGAGATGATTGTCCGTCCCTCCGGAAACGAGACGGAATCCTGCGGCCGTAAGGGCGGCGGCCAGGGCCTGGGCGTTCTTTACGATCTGTGCCTGATAAATCTTGAAATCCTCCGTCAGGGCTTCCTGGAAGGCCACCGCCTTGGCGGCGATGACGTGCATCAGCGGGCCGCCCTGCATCCCCGGGAAGACGCGGCTGTTGATCACGGCGGCCCGATCCTGACGGCACATGATCAAACCGCCCCGGGGCCCCCGCAGGGTCTTGTGGGTGGTCGAGGTTACGAATTCGCAGACCGGAATGGGGGAGGGGTGGAGTCCCGTGGCGACGAGACCGGCGATGTGGGCGATGTCGGCCATGACGGCGGCGCCCACCATATCGGCGATCTGCCGGAATTTTTCGAAATCGATGGTCCGGGGGTAGGCGCTGGCGCCCACGACGATCAGTTTGGGCCGGTGTTTTTTCGCCTGATCCTCCACCTCGTTGAAATCGATGGTTTCGGTGTCCCGGGAGACGCCGTAGGCCACGACATTGTAGAGCCGGCCGGAGAAATTGGCGGGACTGCCGTGGGAAAGATGGCCGCCGTGGGAGAGATTCATGCCCAGGATCGTGTCTCCGGGTTGCAGTGCGGCGAAATAAACCCCCATGTTGGCCTGGGTTCCCGAATGGGGCTGGACGTTGACATGGTCGGCGCCGAAGAGCTGCTTGCACCGTTCGATCGCCAGGGCTTCCACGACATCCACATATTCGCAGCCGCCGTAGTAGCGCTTGGCCGGGTAGCCTTCGGCATACTTGTTGGTCATGATGCATCCCTGGGCCTCGAGGACCGCTTCGCTTACGAAGTTTTCCGAGGCGATCATCTCCAGCTTGCCGGCCTGACGCCGCGTTTCCTCCCAAATGGCCCTGGCCACCTGCGGATCGATCTTGAGTAGTGATGACATGGATTCCCTTCCCTCCTGTGTTATTTCTTTCTGAAAAGCCCGGTCTCGATAGCCTTGATTTTATCTAAGCGGCGTTGGTGTCTTCCTCCCTCGAAGGGGGTGGCCAGCCAGGTCCTGACGATCTTCCTGGCCGTCGCGGCATCCGTCCGGCGACCCGCCAGAATCAGGATGTTGCTGTCGTTATGCTGGCGGCTCAGCCGCGCCATTTCCTCGTCGAGGCTCAGGACGGCCCGGATTCCCGGGAACTTGTTGGCCGTTATGGCCATGCCGGCGCCGGAACCACAGATCAGAATGCCCCGGGGGTAGTTGCCGGCGGCAACCTCCCCGGCCACGGGAGCGGCGTAATCGGTGTAGTCCACGGGCTGTTCGCTGTCGGTTCCCCGGTCGGTGACACCCCAGCCCTCCTCCTTAAGAAAGGCTTTGACGTCTTCCTTGAGGGAGAAACCGGCATGATCGGCGCCCATGATGATCGTTTCCATCATTCCTGAAATTTCTTGAAGATTATGACGGCGTTGGCGCCGCCGAAACCGAAGGTGTTCGACATGGCTGTCCGGATTTCCCTTTTTCTGGCGGTGTGGGGAACCAGATCCAGGGAAGCGGATGCCGGATCGGGATTTTCCAGATTGATGGTCGGGGGAACGATGCCTTCCTCGATCGCCTTGACGGCGAAGATGGCCTCCATGCCCCCGGCGGCGCCCAGGAGATGACCCGTCATGGATTTGGTGGAGGAAACCAGCATTCGTTCCGCATGCGCTCCGAAAACCGTGCGGATGGCTTCGATTTCGTAGCTGTCGTTCAGGGGCGTGGAAGTACCGTGGGCATTGATGTAATCGATGTCCCCGGGCTGCAGGCCCGCATCCGCCAGGGCGGCGGTCATGCACCGGACCGCTCCCTCGTGTCCGGGCGGCGGGGCAGCCATATGGAAGGCGTCGCTGGTGATCCCGTAGCCCGCCACCTCGGCGTAAACCCTGGCCCCCCGCTGCCGAGCATGATGATATTCCTCCAGCATCACCAGGCCGCATCCTTCCGACAGGACAAAACCGTCCCTTCCCAGGTCAAAGGGCCGGCTGGCCCCGGCCGGGTCATCGTTGCGGGTGGAAAGGGCCCGCATGACATTGAAGCCCCCGATGGCCAGGGAACAGACCGCGGCTTCCGTTCCGCCCGCCACCATGGCGTCGGCGTGACCCCAGGCGATCAGGCGAAAGGCGTCGCCGATGGCGTAGGTGCCGGCGGCGCAGGCCGTGACGGGGCAGTTGATGGGACCTTTCAGTCCGTAGCGAATGGAAACGTGGCCCGCGGCCAGGTTGGCCAGGGCGGACGGGACGGCAAAAGGGGAGATGCGCCGGGGTCCGGCGTTCAGGAGATTCTCTTTTTCTTTTTCAAGGGTGGCCAGGCCGCCGATGGCCGAGCCGATGACCACGCCCGCCCGTTCCGCACCGGCGGTGTTGCTGCCGCCGCCGGTGAAGGCGGCGTCCTCCATGAGCATGTCGGCGGCCGCCAGGGCATAGATGATAAAATCGTCGTAGCGGCGCAGCTCTTTCTTGTTGACGTGGGCCAGGGGGTCAAAGCCTTTTATTTCCCCGGCGATCCTGGTGTCATGGGCGGAACAGTCGAACTTCGTGATGGGCCCAACTCCGGAACGGCCAGCGCAGACGCTTTTCCATGCCTCCCGGGCGGAATTTCCCACGGGACTTACGGCCCCGAGGCCAGTGATCAATACGCGTCTTTTCAATGACCGACTCCCGGCGCGGCAACGCTGACGGCGCTACTTAACGCCCTTGCTTTTCAGGAAGTCAATGACATCCTGGATCGTGCGGATCTTTTCCAGTTCCTCATCGGCAATCTGGATGCCGAAATTTTCTTCCATTTCCATAATGAGTTCGACAATATCCAGGGAATCCGCCCCGAGATCATCGACAAAGGAAGCCTCAGGAACGCATTCCTCCTTGGTGACCCCCAGCTGTTCCATGATGATATCTATGACCTTTTCCTCAAGTGTCATATTCTGTTCCTCCTGAAGATAGTGGTGATGATTCCAGTTAGTGTTCAAGGTGCCGTAACGCCGGATAAGCCTCCTGTCAAGGCCGGATAACCCGTATCGCCGTCCCTCCGGGCCGGCGGGTGGCGCCGGCTTCCTGTGAGCGGCTTTCCCTGTCTCCCGCTGCCGGGAGAAAGACAATATAGGTCCCGAAAGCTGCCGTCAAGATGGTTACGCTGTCTTTTCCAGGGGGATTATCTCCCGGCCCTTGTATGTGCCGCAGTTTGGACAGGCGCGATGGGGCATCTTTTTCTCCCCGCACTGGGGGCAAAGGGAGATGGCCGGCGCACTGAGGAAATCGTGCGATCTTCTTTTGTTTCTCCTGGTTCGGGAATGTCTTTTTACTGGGTTTGGCATGGCTTCTTTCCTCTTTTTATTGATTTATTATTTTAAGACCGGTTAAATTTCTTCAACACCGCCAGACGTTCGTCCCCGGCCTTCTCCGGACAGGAACAGGCGCCCAGGTTGAGATTGGCGCCGCACTGGGGGCACAGGCCCCGGCAATCATCACGGCAGAGGACTTTCATGGGGATCTGCAGAACGATCTGTTCGTAAATCAGGGGATCGCAGTCGATGATTTCTCCATCGTAAACCCCGTATTCAAGGTCTTCTTCCGTCAATTCCACCTCTTCCCTTCTGTCCTCTGCCGCGGGCATGAGGGTATAGCGGAAAGGGACGTTGACCGGCAGCTCCGCCTGCTCCAGGCAACGGGAACAGGCCGTGCGGATCACCGTTGCCACCGTGCCGTTGAGAAAAGCCGTTTGCTCCAGCCTCCTGATTTGGCAGACCACCTGCACATCGTCCAGGGTGAAATCGTCGGCGCCGGCACCGCCGAAGAGAGTGGGCAGCCAGCTCCGGTCTTTGGTCTCCCTGATCTCCAGGCCTTCCTCGGGAATGGAGTTGATATTGATTTTCATCTCAAAAATCCACCATGGCACTGACGATGAACCGCTTTCATCTTCTTTGGGCCGGGCTGGTGAGACTGGCGGTGTCCCGCTGCCGCTCTTTCCGTCCCGCCTGACGGCGTAATCCCCTTGGTGCCGCTGCCGGTGCCGAATTGCGGGGTTCAATAAAGTGGTGAAGTAAATTATAAAATGATCGCGATGTCAAGGATAATTTATGGAAATGATGCTTGACAAATATGGGAGGCCAAACCTATAAGACGGCAGCGCCTTGTTTCCCGGCGATGCCGGCCCGGCATGGCCTGCGGCGGTTTGCAGTCCTGTTGCGACCGCACTTGGCGCCATTTATCGGAAGGTTGGTGACTAATGGACCAGAACAAGGAAGTGAGGACAAGATTCGCCCCGTCGCCCACGGGGTATCTGCATATCGGCGGCGCCAGGACCGCCCTTTTCAACTGGCTTTATGCCCGCCATCACGGGGGAAGATTCGTGCTGCGCATCGAAGACACGGATCAATTGCGCTCCACGGAGGAATCCACCCGGGCGATCCTCGATGCCATGACCTGGCTGGGTTTAACCTGGGACGAGGGCCCCTTTTACCAGGCCCAGCGGGTGGAGATTCATCGGGAGCTGGTGGAAAAGCTCATCGACGAAAAGAAGGCGTACTACTGCACCTGTACCCCCGAAGAGCTGGAAGAAAAGCGAAAGGAGGCCCTCCGCACCGGCCGGAAGCCGAAATACGACGGCACCTGCCGCGACAGAGGTTTGAAGAGATCGGAGGAATCCGTGGTGCGTTTCCGGTGCCCCGATTATGGTACGACCATCGTCCGGGACCTGGTGAAGGGTACGATCAGCTTCAATAATGACGAGCTTGACGACCTGGTCATCGAGAGGGCGGACGGTTATCCGACCTACAATTTCGCCGTCGTCGTGGACGACGCCCAGATGGGCATTACCCATGTCATCCGGGGGGATGATCATGTCAACAACACCCCCCGCCAAATCCTCCTCTATGAGGCCCTCGGTTATGAAGTTCCTCTTTTCGGTCATGTGCCCATGATCCTGGGTTCCGACAAGACCAGATTGAGCAAGCGCCATGGCGCCACGTCGGTGATGGCATATCAGGAGATGGGTTTTCTTCCGGAGGCCCTGGTGAACTATCTGGTCCGGTTGGGGTGGTCCCACGGCGATCAGGAGATCTTTTCCATGGCGGAGTTGATCGAGCTCTTCGATCTGGACGCGGTGGGAAAGTCAGCGGCGATCTTCAATCCCGAGAAACTCCTCTGGCTGAACGCCCACTATATCAAGCAGTATCCAATGGAGAGACTGATCGCCGCCGTGAAGCCCTTCTGGGCGGCCAGGGGATTCGATGTGTCGGATGAGGCTTTCCTTGCCCAGGTGGCGGGGGACCTACGGAGCAGGTCCAAAACCGTCGCGGAATTAGCCGAGGCAGGGCAGTTTTACTTCACCGATGACGTTACTTATGATCCGGGAGCGGCGGCAAAATTTCTGACGCCCGAGGTGGCCGTCCATCTCCGGGAGATCGCCCGGGAGCTGCCCCTTGTTGCCGACTATTCAAAAGAAGGCATCGAAATTTTCCTGCGCCGGTTCACCGAAGCGAGAAACGTAAAACTCAAGGTCATCGCCCAGCCCCTGCGCGTCGCCCTGACGGGTAAGACCGTGAGCCCCGGGATTGATGAAGTGATGATCTCCCTCGGCAGGGAACGGGTCATTAAAAGGCTGGAAGATGCCCTGGCACTAATCGCCGCCAGGTCGGTCGCCTGAAATACGGGTGGATGGGCCTGCCACGGACTCGCTGATACCCCATTCCAGGTCTCCATTTTCGCCTTGACTTTTATGGGATTATTGAATAGATATTCCCTCCTGCGCGAACGGTTCTTGGTGATCACTTCTTGGCAGGAGACAAAGCAGCAGACCCGCGTGTCGCGGTCCGAATTATTTTGTCGGGTCGCTAATAAGAAATCGTGGTCCCATCGTCTAGTGGTTAGGACGCTGGCCTCTCACGCCGGAAACCGGGGTTCAAGTCCCCGTGGGACTACCAATAATAGAATCAGGGGGTTAGAAAGGAATTTCTGCCCCTTTTTTCTTTGGTCTATCTTCAATTCCCAACATTATTCCCAACACAATCAAATCATTTCCTTCTGAGAAATATGACAAGGACTTTTGCCGTTTTTTAGAGGGTGTCATGGCTATACGTATAGGCAGCTTCTCGTCGCCACGCATGTTATTGACATCCTGATCCCCTAGTAGATACAATAAAAGCATCAAAAAAATTTCATTGGAGAATAATCATGACTGAATGGATTTCTGGACAGAAACTTATAGAAAACTGGGAAATTCAGGAAGATACGCTGCTTGAATATGTAAAAATGGGTCTTCAACCATACTATAAGCAGTGGTACGGGCCGAAGCCGCCTCCCGACGTTGCCGAAAGGATCAAAATGAAGAATGCCGAAAGGGAAGCATGGAAGAATATAATTTCTGATTCAGAGACCCCAGTCACTGTTCAAGGTGACCTTGAGTATGACCCCATAACGGGCAGCTTATCTTGTGATGAAAGTACTTTTGTGCCTACCAAAAAGTTTAATTTTGACATGGAGAAGAATACAATAGAAGAGATCGAGAATGAAATCGATGAATTAACGAAGCAATGCTCTTGGAAAGATTATGAACTGCCGTTAGATCCGCAGGAAGCGATCAGAGTCATTAACGATCTGCTAGAATCAGTCTATGCGACAGATGAAGTGGAAGCTTTTGAAAAAGAACATCAAATATCAAAGAAACCCAGAGCAGCACTTGATGCAAGTGATGATCGCCCTCTACGTCCCGAAGATAGAGGGGAATATGTTTTTTGGCAAGAGAAAAAGGGACTGTGGTTTGTTAAATACGGGGAATATGAAGATCATGTCGAACATATGGATGGAATGAAATATATCGCGATGATATTGGAAAGAGCACCTAGGCCATTTTATCCGGAGACAATTATGTGTGCCAAATCGGCTACTCAAGAAGGGTTAAACAACGATGATGGCGACCAAGACACTGATAATGCGGCACCAAGTGATGATGAACCCAACAATGACGATGAAAACACTGATAATGCGGCACCAAGTGATGATGAACCCAACAATGACGATGAAAACAATGATAATGAGGCACCAGATGATGATGAACTCAGCAATGACGATAAAAACGTAGATGTCTTTAAAGCGGACAACCTGACGGTAAAGAAGGACATTGAT
>Ga0208196_1001566_pt1 | contig 23782 bp, 6 predicted proteins | sample AD_JPNNA7_MetaG_FD_184443 | JGI IMG/M metagenome (GOLD analysis project Ga0208196, IMG submission 184443) | Active sludge microbial communities of municipal wastewater-treating anaerobic digesters from Japan - AD_JPNNA7_MetaG (SPAdes) (version 2) | ecosystem: Engineered > Bioreactor > Anaerobic >...
GCAGGCATCCGCCGCCGAGCAACCATAATCCAGCGTGGCTTGATTGATGACGGAAGCTTCGCAAGCCACCACCTTTGCCGTCACCAGTATCGTGATGGGGCCTTCGTTCAAGGCAAACGGCGGCAGGCCATCGCCGATTTGGGCCAACAGGTTGGTGGCGCTCCACTCCAGGGTTTGGCCGCCGGGCCCCGCACCCGTCACGCTGTCCGGTAGGACCGAAGCGCCCACATAATCCATTGCGGACGGCAACACATCGGTCAGCTTGAGGTACGGCACCGGCGCAGCCGAGTTGGGATCGTGGCTGATCGTGATGGTGTACACCACTTCCTCATCCGCATCGGCCACGGGCATGGAAGCGGTTTTGGTCATCACCAAAAGCGGCTCCTTGGGGGCCAGCACCGACACGATTTCGCGGTTGGTCAAAATATTGTCGCACAAATCCGTATAAACGCCTTCGGCGATGAACCGGTTGTCACCGCTTACTGCTTCGCAGCCCAAGGCCACGTTGTAATGGATGGCCACTTCATTGGTGGGCGGCATGGCCGCCAGCAGCGGGATCAAGGACGAATCCCAAACCAGCGGGTCGCCGGGCAATCCGCTGCCGCTGGGATCGCTAATCGGGGCCAGCGCGCCGCCATTGATGCTCACCTGCGAGCTGCCACCCACATAGCTGATGCCCGCCGGCAGGGTTTGGCGGGTAATCACGTCATAATCCACGGTCAAACCGCTGTTGCGCACGCTGTACACCACCGGGTTGGTGCCGCACAGCTCATTCTGCACTGGGAACGTTGCCCGGGTCACCAGCGAACCGGAGATGCTTTCATAGCCGGCAGTGTCCCATGGCGTCACTTGGCAGTCATCGCCATAGCAACCATACGACGCGCGCAGGTTAAGCTCCGTCAACGGGGCGCAGTAATCCACGTTGTTGGTCACCCAGAACTCAAAGACTTGCCGGGGCGGCAAATCGTCAATGCTGCCGTCGCCGTCCATGTCTTGCAGCGGCCCGAAGGCCTGGTTGATCGTGTGGAAGTCCCAGACCACATTGGTCGCCGTCACGGTTGAAGGCGAAATCTGCGCGCCGGCAAACGAGACGTTGGGCGGCAGGGCGATTTCCACGCGCAAGTTGTTGGCCTCTATCGCACAGGTGTTCATCACGAGGATTTTGTTGACGATCTGCGTGTCAACCAGGAATTGCATTTCAGGTTGCAAGTTGACGAACAGCACCGGCGTGCCGAACAGCGGCGGCCCGTTGATGCCGGACTCGGCCACCCGCGCCGGTGGATCTTGGCCGAGACTGCAATTGTCGTTATAGCGCACTTCCGCCCGGTGCTGGGCACTGGTGTCGTTCGTGCAGCCCATGTGAATCTTGTAGGTAATGGACATGTTGGCATAGTTGTTGGTGCCCACATCGCCCAAGTGCCATGTCCATTGGTAGCCGGAAGGACTGATCGTCGGATCGCTGGCGGTAATCGGATTGCCCGCCGGATCCACAATGTTGTGGAACACGGTAGAACCCGGTTCATAATGGAAAGCGGAGAAGTTGTTGCCGTCATAATCCAAGTCCAGCGTCACCACCACATCCCGGACCGGATAGAGCGTGTCGCCATCCAAGGGTAGAATCGCCAGATCAATCTCTCCATCCGTCGTGGCGCAAGCGCCCGCAATCATGACCGGCTTGAGGGTAATGGCCATGCGCCCGGCGCCATTCAGCCAACTGACAATGTCTTCCTCCGTTCCGCATTGCGGCGTGGAAAGATACGAATAATCATACTGCCGGCCGGCGGAGGCTGACGCCACCTGATAAATGACGCGGAGGTTGCTGGTCACCGAGGCCATGTCGGGATAGGGCGAGCCGTTCAAACCGCTCAGGCCAATTGTCATCCCGGAGGCGTTGGTCGAGATCGCCACATAACTAGTGACATCCGTCGAATCAATCCATACCCGGACCGCATTGGTGTCTGTCCAGCCGTTCTCCGCCAAATCGGCAAAGAAAGTCACTCCCGTCCAGTCCGTCAGGGAACCGGTGAACGAGCTGAAAACGTGGGTGATGATGACATCTTCACAAACTTCCGCCTCGGTCGTGGAGATGAACTTGGCACTGCTAAAGCTGCACGCGTTTGTTTCGCAACCGATGCCGGCACGCACTTGGACGGGGTACCGCTCTCCCGAACCGGTAACGGTCCGTTCACAGCCCTTGCAATCGGTGTAGGTCGTCGCGTAAATCGTGTTGTATACGATCGCCCGCGGCCCGCCGCAATGCTCCAAGATCCCCATGTCGAAGTTGGCCGACCAGGTGCCCGAACCGCTCAATCCGCTCACGGTCCAGACCACGCTGGTACTGGTCAACGTGCCTCCGCCCGTGATGTTTTGCGGCGCGGTCAGGTTGGTGTGCGCCGGGAATACGTCCGTCACCGTAATGGTTTCGCTTCCCGTGAAATTGGTGTACGACAGGCGAACCGTCACCGGAATGCTGCCGTCGTCGCCGGAAACACTCGTTGGCATGATCTTGGTGACCGATGCCGAGGGTGGGTTGATCACCCGCGCCAAACTCACACCGATCGGGCCCGTGAACGGCGTACCGCAGGCATCCTCATAATAGGGCCGGAAGTAAAGGTAAAACTCGTTGGTGGAAATCGGGCAGCCGCCCGCGTTGACCCGGAACGTCACCGATGTCGCCGTGCCGGCAGGCAGCGGGTCAAAGTGGAGAACGTTGCTAATCACGTTGTCGCCTGTCAAAGACCAGCCCGGCGGCATGACCGGCGTGCCCGTCATGTTGTACGCCGTGCCCACCTCGGCGCCGGAGGCATTCGTGATATACAGCGTCACCTCGGTGCCCGCGCAATAGTCCACCAAAATGGGCGAGGGATCCATTGCGTAGGAAATGCTCGGGAAGCGGTCGAGAAAACGAATGCCCGCCGTGGCCGTCTCGTTCTCCAACGAGGTGTCTTCGCAAATCTCATTGGCCAACACTTGCAGGTTCTGGCAACCCCACTTGGCATCGGCCTGGTTGAACAGCCCCTTGCATGCCACCACTTGCGCCGTCACCACAATGTCCACATAAGCGCCCGGCGCCAAGCTAGCCAGTGCCGGGATCACCGTGGAGTCCCACACCGCATTGGAGACAGTTGCATTGGCTGGTGTGGGGTCAAAGCCGGTGAAAGCGAGCCCGTGGCCCAACCGGTCAGACGCAACAACATTTTGTGCCGTGCCAAAGCCTTCGTTGGCAATCCGCACCGTCCACACCACTTCATCCCCCTCCCCCGCTTCCTGCATGATCGGGGTCTTGGTGACCACCAGGTCCGGGATGTTCACCGTCAAAAATGCCGACCCCGTGGCATTGGTGGCGGTGCCGATGGGTTGCTCAAAGCCCGCCCGCGCAAACAACTGGCCTGATACTGCCGCGCAATTGATTTCCACCGCATAGACAATGGTAATCTCCGCGCCACTGGACAATCCCTGCGGCAGATTCCCCGATCCAGGATTGGGCGTGGGCTGATCTCGCCAGTCATTGCGCCGGTTGGTATCGTTATTGGCCGGACTGCGTTCCAAGGAATGCCCGGCACCCACGCCCGGCACCGCCGGATTGAAAGCCGCCGTGGAGCCACCATACGAAACGGAGTCCACCGGCCCCATAGTACTAATCAGGAATACCCCATCGCCCGGGACCACGTTCAACCCGGAACCAATCTTCCCATCCGCCACCTCATAAACTTGCCCCGTATAGGCTGGGTGGTCCGCCAAAAATGCATTCGTCCGCCCGGCAATGATCACAAACTCTCCCGGGGCGATCGTGAAGGTCGGCAGCAGGTCCAACTGCCCCGGATTCGCATCGCCCACCTGCCAGCCATTCAGCGTCACTGGATTCGGCGTCGGATTATAAATCTCAAACCACTCGTGATCCTCTTTGGTCCCCGGCCCCGTATAATTATAGAAAACTTCCGTAATCAGCAGATGGTCCACATCGGACGGCGTCACCACCGACGAAAAATCCCAGACCAGATCTTGGCCGTTGACCGTCGGGTCCGCCGCCGCGCCATTCAACACTACCCCGCTTGGCAGGGTCACCTCGGACAGTCCCGGCACATAGGCCCAATTGGCCGATGGCAGCACATTGGTGATGAACAAATTATTGAGCGTGGGCCCGTTGTTGCGGAAAGTGTTGGTGAAATACACTAACCCGCAACTGTCCGCCATCGGCGCCCCGGCCAGTATGTTGGACACTTGAGCCGACGCCGTCAGCGTGCCCAAGCTCAGCAACAAGCCCAAGCTTCCCAAAAGCCAGCCGCTGCGCGTCCGCTTGCCGTTCGTCGTTTCTGCTGTTTTCATATCCGGTCTCCTCGGAGTCATCACCTTTTTAAAACGCCAAAAAACCGCCCAGTTCCACCCTGCTTTTCCAAGGTGGAACCGCGCAAAACTTCACTTGTCTTTTCGCCGGAAGAAACGCTTGACCCCACAAAATACAAGGCGTGTTGTGCGATTAGGCAGCCTTGGGGGAACCAAACAAACTTCCGGTGAATGGGTGAACTGATGACTCATCTGCCCCCCCGATGCAAACGAAAACAGCATTTTTTTTCTAATTTTTTCCGAAACCGCTGTTTTTCTTTCCGAAACGCCCCCCCTCCCCGGCCTCACTGCGGCCGGCTACAATAAGACAGGAAATCCAACATCCCGCCGCCGGTATAACGGCTGCCTCCAAGAGCGTGGCTGTTGCTGTAGCCGCGGGCGGTGACCGCAGGGATTTTTTCAGCCCCCCCCCCCGCTGGAGGGGATCAGCGGAACCAGGATTTCAGCCAAGGATGCCGCAGCAACCGCAGCGGGCGCAACAACGCGTAGGCCGGCTCCAAAGCATGCGGTAATGGACACCCCTCCAAATCGCCCAAAGTCGGGGTGAACACCCACCCGGTCATCATTCGTACCTTCTGCCGCCATGCATCCTGCGCGGCGCGCTCGTAGCGCAGGCGGGCCATCATCGGCATCCGTTCGGTCGCCGCGGGGCAGGCCATCACCGCAGCCCCCGCCGCCAACGCCAGCACGCGGGGCCGGCTCGCCAGTGTGGCGGCATCGTCGCTTAATTCAATGCCCACCAAGTCTGCCGCCAACCGCAAGCCCAGCCCCAGCACGACGGTTTGCGCCCGCCGCCGTGCCACAACACACGCCTCCGCTCGTTCCGCCGGCGATAACTTCTGCCAAATGGCCGCGGTATCCATCACCCACGAAAGCCGATCCCATCCGTGGTGCGCGCCGTGCCGACAGCCGAACAGCAACGCATCCACCGGGTGCAGCGTGGACACGACCACCCCGCCGATATTCAACTGCACGCGGCGATTCCACATCTCCCGTGCAGCCCGGCGGCTGGGCCCCAATGACGCCCAACCATGCGCCACCTCCACCAACCGCCCTCGTTCCGGGTGCCGGAACGAAGCCTCGATCCCCGCGCGTCGCGCCGCCGCAGCCACCCGTTCCGTCAGCGGCGGCGACCGCTCGAATCCCGCGGCCCGCAACGCTACGGCGGCGTTCGCCGCGTGCGTCGCCGGCACCCAGAGGTCCACGTCGTCACTCACCCGCCATTCTTCGGCTGCATAGGCCTGTCGAGCCAACGCCGGGCCTTTCAGAATCAAAAACTCCACCCCCGCCCCCGCCAGAATATCCGCCACCAATGCCACTTCGCGGTCCAGCACCACCATGTGCTGCGCCAACGACAGCACTCGCCGCCGAAATGCTCCCCGCTGCTCAGCGGCCAGACCCGCCGCGCAAAGTGGCACCACACGATGCCGCTCCGCCATGGCCAGCAAATCCTCCGGTCTCCCCCCCGGCGATAATTCAACTTGGCCCAAGTTGCCGTGCAATGCCGCCGCGCAACACCGCCGTAAATCAGCGAACGTCTGGAGTGGTTCAACCATGCCGCTGCCGCCACTGCAAAATGAGCCGGTTCAACCGACGCCGCGCCGGATGGATCAGCAAAAAGAGCCAGCGCCGCCAAAGCGGCAGCGCCATGACGCCGGCAACCGCCGCCAGCGGCACCAGTTCCGGTGGCCCCCATTCTGCGTCGCCCCGACATGCCACCACGCCATCCGCTGTCGGCGGTTGCACCACGCGGTGCAGCACGGGCTCTTGTTCGTTGCGCCAGAACAGGGCGATATCGCCCCGGCGCAACTGCCGGCCCGCCAGCGGGGCCACCATTACTTTTTGCCCCTCGCGCAACCACGGCAGCATACTCGGCCCCCGCACCCGAAATGCCACCGCCTGCCCCCTCGCCAAAGTCTCGCGCAGCACCGCCGTAAACAACGCCTGGTCCTCTCTCTTCAAATGGGAGCAGTCCTTTGATTTAAGGTTCTTGTTTCCGGCCCCGGCTATTCCGTGCGCCGGCACCGCGCCAGCGGCGTGTTGATCCCCGGCATTGTGCTGGTTTGCAGATGTCATGACACTATTCGCGCGGGCAACCGCCGCGGCATCAGGCTTGCCGCAGTTTGGTCGTCCTTCTTGGACGCCGCTCGAAAGTATTACCAACGGTAGCCGGTCCTTGTCCACGTCGGATACGGGATACCTCGCGGCGCTAACGCGCCGCTCGGGACGTCCCCCCCGCAAGCGGCCCCCGGCTCGGCGCTCCCGCGCCTCGCCGCCCTCGCAAGGCTCGCGCCGCTCGCCTTGCTTCTACTCCTCGCCGCTGGACGCGGCTCGGAGCAAGGACGGCGCTGGGCCGCGCCGGTTGTGCTTCGCTCGCTGGCCGCTCGCTCAGCTTCCGCCTCGGGCTGGGCCGCCCTCGGCGGTCACGCGGGCCTGAACGGCCCGCGTGAAGAGCGGCGGGCCTCCGCCCTCCTGCCATTCTCCGAACGCTCTCCGACTTCGCGGCGTTCTGCCGCGCTCTTCCCGCCCGCCTTTGGCGGGCTCCGAGTGGGGGCGCGCGCGTCTTCTCTTTCGTTCAAGTGGCGTCGCCACTTGTCCGCATAGCCGGTGACTCGAACTGGGCAAGAAGCTTTGGCAACATCTGAGGATCCCGACACACAAGAAAATCCCATACTCCCAACCGGCCCCAGTTGTTGACGGCGGTTATCCAACGGCGTGCCGCTTGGTGCTTCGCACGGTCTTGGTCGTCTTCCTCGCCCTTCATCTCAAGAACCGTGGTCTTACCGCTCTTCATCCGCAGGATATAGTCGGGCTCGTAATGATGCTGCACGCCCTCATATTCGTAGGGGATTAGCAGAAATGGACGATCGTTGCGGACATAGCAGAAAACATGGTCCGTCTGCTGTTCCAGGTAGAAAGCCGCTGTTTGCTCCCATGAACTATCCAAAACAACGGCGTTGACGTGGGAACGCTCCGTACTGTGAACGTTCCTCTTTGTCGTAAAGTCAACGTCGGCTGTTGTGCCAAGGGGTTTGTACCGATTCAGAATCGGAAGAATCGGCATTTCGCCTTCTTGTTCGTCCGGTACTATGGCGTCAAGTAGTCGCTCCTTGATTCGCCGGACGTATTTCTCGAGCCCCAATTCGCAAGGATTTGCACCACGAAAATCCACCTTCTGCCCGATAAAACGGCGAACAATGCGCAAGACCTGCGGGAAAAGCTCGTGACGTGCAAGGCCGCGCGTCTTGGCGGAACCGCGAACCGGTGCTTGCGAGCCCTCGCCGACCAGTGCCGCGACAATCTGGCGTGCGATTTCAAACTCAATTTCCTGAAGGTGATGACGCGCGTAGTACTCGGAGCGGTTGTGCTCGACATATTCACCCATGCCGCCGCCTCTGGTGCCGCCTTCGATATGGTCGGTGATGATGCGCAAAAATGTTGCGGTGGGTGTGTGTTCAGGTTCGATAACCAAACGCTCTAGCGTCGAGAAATCGGCCTTCACCGACGGCTTACGAAGGGCATAGACGTAGCCCTCGACGTTGGGAAAGCGGATTTCATACGCGGCCCGATCCGGCAGCGCATAGACATGGTTGACTGGCCGGTCAGGCGGTGTCCTGGATGGTTTGCCTTTGTACGGGATGACCGAGAACGGAATCCCGTAGACATCAACGTATTCCTCCGGGAGCAGCTCCGTATGCGGGTCTGGCGTGTAGTTCATACGCCGCAAGCCGCGTCCAACAACCTGCTCGCAGAGCAATTGACTACCAAAAGCACGCACGCCGAGGATATGCGTCACGTTGTTGGCGTCCCATCCTTCGGTAAGCATCGCAACCGAGACAACACAACGCACGTCTTGCCCCGGTTTCCCCAGCCGTCCGATCGTGTTGACGATTTCTCGAAGTTCTTTCGCGGCCTCGTCCCGCGTAGCGTCGGGGTCTTCGCTTTCAACTTTCTCAAGACGTTTGCTGTCAATGCGAATGGTCCAAAGCCGTCCCTTGTCGTTTTGGAAGAGTTCCGGGAATACTCTGCTGGAACCGTAGGTCACGGTTGATCTGGATCGTTTCCGCCGCCTCGTCGACTCCTCGTCGTCGTTGTCCGCGTCCTCGGGGATGCTCTCAACTTCCGACTGACCTGACGTGTTCTCAAAAAACACCTGCGCAATGTCGGTGTTGTCACAAACCACAATCATGACCGGCGGCGCTTTCAAGGCCGTGTCGCTGGCCTGCTGAATGGCCTCGAAGGTTTTCTTGTACTCCCCGGCCAGTTGAACCAAAGCGTCCTGCGCCCGCTCCCATACAACGTCAGGCTTGGGCCTCTTGTTCGACAGGCGTTGCGCCGGGGCCAGGTCCTTCGTGATGTTTCGCCACAGCCGGAAGTACTTGGGATCGGGCTGGCCGGTGGTGTCACTCACTGGTAAGCGTGGGATTTTGGTAATACCGCTTTCGATGGCGTCAACGAGTCCAAAATCGCTGACAACCCAAGGGAACGGCTCGCCTTCTGGAAAACCGCTCCCCTTGATATAGAAAGGCGTTGCAGAGAGGTCCACGCAGAACTTGATCCCGCATGCTTTGTTGATGCGATCCAACCCTTGGACCCATATTGTCGCCTCTTCCCGGTCCTTCTTCGCTTCGGCGTCAGCCTTGCGGGCCTCCTCCTCCGTCATGGGTCTGGGGCGATAGGCGTGATGACCCTCATCATTCAAAACCATGAGCGGGCCACGCTCGAAAAGTTCTCCGAGACGGTTCTTTGCAAACGCCTCGTCGGTTTCTTCTCCCTTCTTGACCACCGCAAAACTTTTTCCGCCTTCGCTGTGTTCGGACTCCGGCGCGAAGAAATGCCAGTTGGTGACAATTACCTTCCCCGTGCGAATGAGGTCGCGATACTGCGGCGGGACCACGTCGAATTGGGTGTAATAATCTTCACCCCGGCTATCCGTCCGCAGAACCTGCAATCGCTCTTTGATGGTGAGATTCGGGCAGACAATCAGGGCGGCATGAGGAAAGCGCTCGTCGCTCGGCACCCTGGCGCGATTGCAGAACGCCCATGCAACCAGCATGGACATGACAACAGTCTTCCCGCTGCCAGTTGCCATCTTGGTCGCATAGCGGGTGAGCGATTCAGCGTTCCCCTCGCTATTCCAGAGCAAGTCATAATCAGCGTCGGAAAACTCGGGATTCCATCGGGGCTGCCCGCGCTTGCCGTCACGGCGAAAGCCGCGAATTTCGTTCAGGAAGATGATTGTTTCCGCCGCCTCCAGTTGGCAGAAGAAAAACCGCCGTGTGCGATCCTTCCGCCACCAATGCCGGAGCAAGTCTTTCGTTACGTTCGTCGCGCCTTCCCATGAGGACGCCCGCCAGCGCTTCACATCCGCCCGCAACTTGTTCACGCAAACCAAATCGCGGCGGTCCTCTTCCAGTTCCAAGGTCATCTGACCGCGCCGGATGTCGGCGGACGGGTCCTTGTACCAGTAGGAGGCCGGTCTTCGCCCTTCCATCTTCTGGGCGCGCCCGGTGTTCTTGTCGTACTCCCAATAGTGCGTGGGTTCGTAGTACGGCCTGCAAATCACCGGACTTTCGACCGGCTGGATTAGAACTGGTTCAGCCATGTGTCATCTCGCTTCGATCTGCCTTCACATTTTCAAAATCCATACTTCAACCGGCGCATCTCGAACGCATCCTTGCCGCCTTCAAGAACCTCTTCAACAAGTTGCCTGACAGGATTCGAGTCTATCGCGCCCATGTGCTTCTCGGGGATTTTCGCCTTGCCCAGGTCGGCGTCGCCGGACGCGGACAACCCGACGATCAGTTCTGCGTCCCCGAGAACGGGAATATTCGCGTTATGCGTAGCGAAAATGAACTGCCGCCGCCGCTTTTCCTCTTTCATCTTGGGAACAACGCCCTCGGTTATGAATCGGTTGTCGAGATCGTCCTCGGGTTGGTCAACAACAAGCGGTGATTGTGATTCGAGTAAGAGCAGGAGAAGCAACGCGGTCGCCTTCTGTCCCGTCGAAAGTTCTTCCAGCGTTTGCCACTGTGCCGGCTGACCATCGGCGGCGACATTAAGTTTGATCGTCGTCGTTGCAGGAAGATCAAGTTCCTCCATTTCGAGCAGAAGGTCTTTCTGTAGAGTGGCAAAACGATCCGCCTGCGACCCCGGCACAGCATATGCTTTGACAACCGCGTCTTTGCCTTGTCTGCAAGTCTCGACAAAAGCTGACACAGACAAATCCGCATACTGCTTGAGTGCCGTCTTGGTCTCTGCGAGACGACCGCCCATCTTCTCGTCAAGGAACGTGAACAGCGGCTGTCGGTCACCGGCGCGGATTACTTCGACAAGAACGCGACCTTCCAGCTTTCTCGTTACCTTCTTGGCCGCACGTTCAAGCTGTCTGAAATCGGCCGCTTTCGCGTCTTCCCAGTCAACCAGAAGGGTCCGGCGCTCGGTTTCCTTTTCGGTCAATTCCTTATCCAAAGCAGCGAGTCGGTCTCTCAAGGGCTTCATTTCCTCAATCTGCTTGCGCAGCCTGATGAATTCTGCCCCATCAATCTTGTTCTTCTGGAGATCGCGCAGGATGGCCTCGTACGCGCTGGCGACGCCCAGTTTGCGGGCATCCCAATTCTTCTGAACCGCCTCGATGTCGCTCTTTGCCTTCTCGATACCGGTCTCGATCTTCGTGGCAGCGTCATCCATTTCCTTTGAGAACGCGTCCAGGGCGGCGTCCAAGGGGGCAAGAATCGCCTTCCCCGGCAACTCGTCGAGCGCCTTATCCGCCACAAACGACCGGTCAAGAGGGAGCGCCTTTTGTAGTTGGGTGAGAATCGTGTGGAACGGGACAAATTTGCCCTTGGCTGCCGTGAGTACGCCCTCTTCCTTGACCAGAAGGCTCTGTTCTTTGAGTTTTTCCTCCAAGCCCGCTTTCTGATAACGGACAAGCGTTGCCTCAAGTGCCGGAAGCTGGCTCAAGCGCTCCTCGATTTGGCCCTTTTCCTTCACGATTTCCAGAATGCGCGTTCTGGATGACTCAAGTTTCGTTTGCAGGTCGCTTTTCTTCTTTGCCTGAGCCGGATCAGCTTCAATGAAGCGATCCAGCAAACGGGTACGTCTTTCGGGACTTTTGGAAAGCTCGGAGATTTCGTGTTGCCCAAAAATCTCGACACCCTGAAGCACATCCGTGGGTTTCAACGTCAGGACATTCCCCATATCGTCGCGGACAACCGGTTGATTGGGAATTGTGCGTTCGATCAGGTAGTGAGTGCGTGCGGGGCGATGGACGGAAACAAGCAGAGAAATCTTGGTTCCGCTTCGCAATACGTGGCTCACAATTCCGTCGTGGGCCGTGCCAGCTTCTTCGCCAAGCGGATCGAGTCCAAGGACATAGCGAACGCTTTCAACGACAGTAGATTTTCCCGTTCCTCGTCCACCAATAAGAACGTTCAGATTCTCATTGAAGTGGACACTCGCCCCGTCGAGAAATCCGCCCTGCCACGACAGCGCCACAAACTCGCTGTGATCTTCCGGGACAGGATCGCTCGCAAGGCGAATACGCGACGAAGGGTCAAGAAACGCTTGCCTGAGGCCTTGAATAGAGACTTCGGACATCTTGATCCAGCATGTTGAACCGGGTCTGACTACCTCGTCGGGTGCCGAAACATCTTGGACGTTCAGAATCGCGATGGGTCTATCCCTGCGATAGTCGGGGTTCTTGTTTTCCAGAATGGGCCGGAGGCCGTCTGGTGCATCGGCAATAGGACCGGGAAGAGAACACGCCATCAAGGATGGATTCTTCCAAGTGGTCGCGCGGGTTTGGTTGTCCAAAACCCGGAGAAGTCCTTTCTCGGACGCAACATGCGCCGCGACAAATTGGCAGTGGAAGTCCTTCGCCTTCTCAATCAATTCGTGGACATCGTATTTGATGCCAGCGGGTGGCTTGCCTTGATCGTGAATTCCGCAATCGCCGAGAATGCCCGCGATCTTCTTGGCCGGGGTGTCGGGATCGAAGAGGCACAGAAAATGTACTCCGTCTTTGGTTTCAAGTTCGGCACCGGGAAAAACGATAATGCCTGAATCTCTCGCCGCCTGTGCCAGACTCTCGCCCGTGTCAGCCCGTTGGTGATCGGTAATCGCAATTACCTCAACCTCCTGCGCCCTCAATGCGGAGACAAGGGCCGTATTGTAGTCTGCTTCGCTGGCAAACGCGGTTTTCTTGGCGTGCCGTTGCACGTAGGCAAACGGGTTTACCTGTAACGCGCATTTGAAAAAGCGCGCGCCTTTCGGGAGCTTCAATGCTTCTGTTGTTGGTCCTGAACCGATCATTGTTCGTCAAATCCCTTCGTCTTCGGCGGTCAGTCGTATTCCGCCCCGAGTCTGTGAACCCGCAAAACCTCATTCCCTCGTGGGTCAATCACCTTGACCGCAATCCGTTTGTGTTCGCCCTCCGGGAATGGAAGCGAGACCGTGCCTGACAACTTGGCGAAGGCGTCTTCGTCCAATGCACCACTCAGCGCCTTGCCCAGCTTCTTCCATGCGCTCTTGTCCGGGAAAAACGCCTGGCACACACAGAAACACCGCCCGTCATAGTCGCTGTCGAGGAACCACGCGGCGACCTTCTCCGCACCTGTTGAGCGAACGGCGTTCGAAACCGGGTCGTAAATGTCCACGCCTTCCATGTGGACGATCCATTGTCCATCCTTCTGACGTTCGGGTTTCGTCCGTGGTGCACCGGAGACCGTGAAAAGCTGGCTGGAAACTGTCGTCTTGAGCAGGTCGCCCATGTTCACGTCCGGGCGAATCTGCGCCATGTGAATCCGCAACTTGGGATCGGGGTCGTCCTGAATCGCCGCCTGCGCCGCACCGTCGAAGCTGAACGCGGCAAAAACCAGATCGTCAAAGCCGCGCCGCGCAGCAACGCGGATACCGTCCTCGACCATCGGCGCATTGAGAGGGCCGTACTGCGGCCCGAACATGACGGCAACCTGGCGTTCTTTCTTGTCGCCGTTTGCCCAGGTTCCCTTTGCGTGCAGCGTCGAGCCGTCTGCAAGCGCTTCAAGACCTCCGGCAAACTTCATGACTTTGTTGTCCGGGAAGCGAACCCCGTCTTCGCGCAAGAGGCGGATCATCCGGTCAAGGTAAGCTTCCGCGTTCTGCGGCTCCGTTTGAACAGACCCTTCACCCTCGCCGAAAGTCTCAAGAGCGTCAGGAGCACCGGAGATGGGTGATTCTTCCTCGGCATCCTCAATGCTCTCCTCCGCCGGGATGATGCCCTCCATCGTGAATGGACCAGACACTCGGACCTTGCCCTTGTCGATGACCGGTTGATCAACAAGCTCTTCCTGGTCGGCCCGCGCCGCAATGCAGGCGTTGACTTCGTCCATCTTCTCCCGCCATGCCTTGCGGTACTCGGTCAATGCCTGCTGTAGTGCCTTGGGCCAGTCGGGATCGGTGTCGAACGGAACCTCCCAGTGTTGCCATTCGTTTTCCGGTAATTCCCATCGGCGACGGTCGGCGTCAGTAATCGCCTTCTTGCCCTCGGCCTTCTGCTTGGCCGCCAACTTCAGGACGAGTTTCTGCCGAAGTTCCTTCGTGACGGTCTTCAAGGCTTTGTTGAGCACTGTCAATTTTTCGGCAAGGATTGGCTCCCACTTATCGAAAATCGGATCGAGCGCCGGATTCTGCGCGATGCTCTTGAGTGTGACGTGCGGGACTGTCTTGCAGTCGAACGTGCAGGAGCCTTGAATTTGCCCGGCAGGATCGGTCAGCCAAGGGCCGTCCGGGTTGCGGTGAACATCCTCCGCGCTGGTCGGGCGCAGTTGGAAGTAATCGAACTTCGCCGTCAGTAAACGCTGCCGCGCGATCGCCAGCGCCACACGGCTCACATCAATCGTGATAAACCGCCGCCCCCAGTTTTCGGCCACGTACGCCGTTGTCCCCGACCCGCACGTTGGATCGAGCACAAGATCGCCAGGGTCGGTGGTCATGAGCATGCAGCGTTCTATTACAGACGGAGCTGTTTGAACCACATACTCCTTCTCGGTTCGCATCAAAACGTCAGTCCATATATTATTGATTGGAACGGCAGGGTAATCATCTATGTACATCACATAAGCAAGATTCTTTCCGGTAGGAACTAGTCTTTCGGTTCTTGCAACACGTACCATGTTGTCAGGATTGCTTGACCACTGACGGTCATTGGGAGGGAAGAACTCCTGTCCGTTCAAAACAAGCGGCCTTTCACGATGTTTCGGATTGTCATGCATGGAACAAGGGTTTGAATGCTTGAATGGACGAAACAAGTCAGAAACCTTGCCTGGGTCTGTTTTCTCTTCGATCGAAAGAGGGCGACGTTCACCAGAAACGACATGCTCAGCTTGGTCATAGCGAGCGCCAGTGGATTCACCAATTCCGGCAATCTTAACGCTGAATAGGTTGTGGTACTTCACTCGCGTCTTATCTTTCGCGTACAAGAGAATGTGGTCAGCGACATTGCTCAGGAGGTCAGCCGATGAGGTCCCTCCCTTCTTCAGAACAATATGGCTTACGAAATTAACCGGAGAAAACACCTCATCCATTATCGCCCGAACCCGATGAAGGTTCTCGTCCCCAATTTGCACAAAGATGCTTCCGGTATCTGAGAGCAATTCCTTGCAGAGAAGGAGGCGGTCGCGCAGATAGGAAAGGTAGGAATGAACCCCGAGAGTCCAAGTGTCGCGGTAAGCTTTGACCATTTCTGGCTCGCGGGTGAGGTCCGCCTCTGTGTCCCCAACGTCGCGGCGGCTAACCTCGGACTGGAAGTTGCTGGCGTATTTGATGCCGTAGGGCGGGTCCATGTAGATCATCTGGACCTTGCCCGCCATCGCCTCCCGCCGGGCCAGTGACGCCATAACGGCGAGTGAATCGCCCAAAATCATGCGATTCGTCCAGTCCATCGGGTGTTTGTAGAACTGAACCGCCTCGCGGTACTCGTGCTCTGGGTCGGCGAACAGATCGCGCTGAACGTCCAATCGCCGGGCAACCTTCAAAACCGCCTGCGTGGAAATGCGCTCGTGAATGTGGAGTGCGACCGGGTCGGCCACGCACCATTGCTGTTCCCGCTTGCCCGCCCATTCCAGCCAAGGCTCATGGTTGCGGAAGGCTTCTTCGAGGATCGTCAATTCTGCCGCGTCCAGTTTCTGTTTTCCGGCCTTCTTGATCAGGTCTTCAATGCTATCGGCTTTGCCGGTTCCATCGAAACGCAACGAGGGGGCAAGGTGGGGATTGTAGGCCCATTTGAGTTTCGGCTCCTTGACGATTTGGCCGCGCGCCGCGAGACCGGCAGGCGGGATGTTCAGGCGCGTTACGCCCTTGTGCCGGTAGTCAACGACGTTCTCCCCGGCTGGCCCGTTTGAATTCTTCTTTTTCGCCATATCAACCTCGCGCTATTCCTGTCACTGCGTCAGTAACGGCACAGTCAAAAAGTCAAGTCGCGAGTATAGGCGGCGTTTCGCATTTTTGAAAGCTAGAAGTCCGATTCCTGTGTTGTCTCTCGCTGTTTTCGTGGCCGGAAGGGACCCGTCAAGGAGGATCGCATCCCGCGAAGCGGGAGCGAAGTATCCTTGACGGGAGGGAGGCCACGGTACAATGCGGCTTCTGGTTTGCGAGCGAAGTTCCCTTCGCCGCAAACCGATAGAAGCCGTCTTCAGCGCGCGGGACATCTTCGGGGTGGGCGTCCCGCGCGCAAGGGTCCGGTGGGTGGTCTTTGAAGAGCGAAGCCAGCGCCGCCCCGGAAGAGGCGTAGCGCGCGCTCCGTGGAGGGCCAGAGACACCGGGCGTTTGCCGAAGGCAAACGAGCCCGCTTGCCTGCAGAGCATAGCGGGCGACCGGTGTTCTGGCCCGGAACGGAGAAACACGCGCGCTCAGCCTCGGAGGGGCGCTGCTGGCGAAGCGATGGGCAAAAGGGGTCTGATTGATAGATTGTATTCGGAGATTGAAAAATCAATCCGCGGAGGGCCGGAGGCCCGACCCCAGCGACGGCCCGCGAAGCGGAGGCCGGAGCGGTGCCGGGCGCGAGAACAAGAAGAGCGCCCGGCAGGTCTTGCCGCCGAAGAGGCAAATGGCCGCGACGTTTGCACCGTAGGCGCACACTCGGGGCGAATTGCCCGGCGGCTTTGGGGACCGCGTTTGAAGTGACGGCTTTCGACGGGTGGAGTGTGCGGAGCCCGGCGAAAACGGCACTTGAAACGCGGTTGGGGTAGAAGTCAACGAGTCCCGAGGCGCCTTCGCGGTCGGGATGAGACCGCATTTTCCAATGATTGGAAGAATTCCAGGCGGATTTTCCAGACATTGGAAAAAATCGCCGTCAATTTTCCAAGCATTGGAAAAGACGCGTCAGCGGCCAAGCCGCGAGAAGCCGCGACGTTCAGGAGCGGCAAAGCGGCGCACTAAGCAAGCGGCGCGGTCGTTCAGACCGCGCGGCTTGCGCTCTTTTCTTGAGCGGCGGGCCATGCGGCGTAGCCGCACGACTCGCGGCTAGTTCTGCCGCTACCGCATTTCTTCTCTTCGCGCGCGCCCCCACTCGGAGCCCGCCAAAGGCGGGCGGGAAGAGCGCGGCAGAACGCCGCGAAGTCGGAGAGCGTTCGGAGAATGGCAGGAGGGCGGAGGCCCGCCGCTCTTCACGCGGGCCGTTCAGGCCCGCGTGACCGCCGAGGGCGGCCCAGCCCGAGGCGGAAGCTGAGCGAGCGGCCAGCGAGCGAAGCACAACCGGCGCGGCCCAGCGCCGTCCTTGCTCCGAGCCGCGTCCAGCGGCGAGGAGTAGAAGCAAGGCGAGCGGCGCGAGCCTTGCGAGGGCGGCGAGGCGCGGGAGCGCCGAGCCGGGGGCCGCTTGCGGGGGGGACGTCCCGAGCGGCGCGTTAGCGCCGCGAGGTATCCCGTATCCGACGTGGACAAGGACCGGCTACCGTTGGTAATACTTTCGAGCGGCGTCCAAGAAGGACGACCAAACTGCGGCAAGCCTGATGCCGCGGCGGTTGCCCGCGCGAATAGTGTCATGACATCTGCAAACCAGCACAATGCCGGGGATCAACACGCCGCTGGCGCGGTGCCGGCGCACGGAATAGCCGGGGCCGGAAACAAGAACCTTAAATCAAAGGACTGCTCCCATTTGAAGAGAGAGGACCAGGCGTTGTTTACGGCGGTGCTGCGCGAGACTTTGGCGAGGGGGCAGGCGGTGGCATTTCGGGTGCGGGGGCCGAGTATGCTGCCGTGGTTGCGCGAGGGGCAAAAAGTAATGGTGGCCCCGCTGGCGGGCCGGCAGTTGCGCCGGGGCGATATCGCCCTGTTCTGGCGCAACGAACAAGAGCCCGTGCTGCACCGCGTGGTGCAACCGCCGACAGCGGATGGCGTGGTGGCATGTCGGGGCGACGCAGAATGGGGGCCACCGGAACTGGTGCCGCTGGCGGCGGTTGCCGGCGTCATGGCGCTGCCGCTTTGGCGGCGCTGGCTCTTTTTGCTGATCCATCCGGCGCGGCGTCGGTTGAACCGGCTCATTTTGCAGTGGCGGCAGCGGCATGGTTGAACCACTCCAGACGTTCGCTGATTTACGGCGGTGTTGCGCGGCGGCATTGCACGGCAACTTGGGCCAAGTTGAATTATCGCCGGGGGGGAGACCGGAGGATTTGCTGGCCATGGCGGAGCGGCATCGTGTGGTGCCACTTTGCGCGGCGGGTCTGGCCGCTGAGCAGCGGGGAGCATTTCGGCGGCGAGTGCTGTCGTTGGCGCAGCACATGGTGGTGCTGGACCGCGAAGTGGCATTGGTGGCGGATATTCTGGCGGGGGCGGGGGTGGAGTTTTTGATTCTGAAAGGCCCGGCGTTGGCTCGACAGGCCTATGCAGCCGAAGAATGGCGGGTGAGTGACGACGTGGACCTCTGGGTGCCGGCGACGCACGCGGCGAACGCCGCCGTAGCGTTGCGGGCCGCGGGATTCGAGCGGTCGCCGCCGCTGACGGAACGGGTGGCTGCGGCGGCGCGACGCGCGGGGATCGAGGCTTCGTTCCGGCACCCGGAACGAGGGCGGTTGGTGGAGGTGGCGCATGGTTGGGCGTCATTGGGGCCCAGCCGCCGGGCTGCACGGGAGATGTGGAATCGCCGCGTGCAGTTGAATATCGGCGGGGTGGTCGTGTCCACGCTGCACCCGGTGGATGCGTTGCTGTTCGGCTGTCGGCACGGCGCGCACCACGGATGGGATCGGCTTTCGTGGGTGATGGATACCGCGGCCATTTGGCAGAAGTTATCGCCGGCGGAACGAGCGGAGGCGTGTGTTGTGGCACGGCGGCGGGCGCAAACCGTCGTGCTGGGGCTGGGCTTGCGGTTGGCGGCAGACTTGGTGGGCATTGAATTAAGCGACGATGCCGCCACACTGGCGAGCCGGCCCCGCGTGCTGGCGTTGGCGGCGGGGGCTGCGGTGATGGCCTGCCCCGCGGCGACCGAACGGATGCCGATGATGGCCCGCCTGCGCTACGAGCGCGCCGCGCAGGATGCATGGCGGCAGAAGGTACGAATGATGACCGGGTGGGTGTTCACCCCGACTTTGGGCGATTTGGAGGGGTGTCCATTACCGCATGCTTTGGAGCCGGCCTACGCGTTGTTGCGCCCGCTGCGGTTGCTGCGGCATCCTTGGCTGAAATCCTGGTTCCGCTGATCCCCTCCAGCGGGGGGGGGGGCTGAAAAAATCCCTGCGGTCACCGCCCGCGGCTACAGCAACAGCCACGCTCTTGGAGGCAGCCGTTATACCGGCGGCGGGATGTTGGATTTCCTGTCTTATTGTAGCCGGCCGCAGTGAGGCCGGGGAGGGGGGGCGTTTCGGAAAGAAAAACAGCGGTTTCGGAAAAAATTAGAAAAAAAATGCTGTTTTCGTTTGCATCGGGGGGGCAGATGAGTCATCAGTTCACCCATTCACCGGAAGTTTGTTTGGTTCCCCCAAGGCTGCCTAATCGCACAACACGCCTTGTATTTTGTGGGGTCAAGCGTTTCTTCCGGCGAAAAGACAAGTGAAGTTTTGCGCGGTTCCACCTTGGAAAAGCAGGGTGGAACTGGGCGGTTTTTTGGCGTTTTAAAAAGGTGATGACTCCGAGGAGACCGGATATGAAAACAGCAGAAACGACGAACGGCAAGCGGACGCGCAGCGGCTGGCTTTTGGGAAGCTTGGGCTTGTTGCTGAGCTTGGGCACGCTGACGGCGTCGGCTCAAGTGTCCAACATACTGGCCGGGGCGCCGATGGCGGACAGTTGCGGGTTAGTGTATTTCACCAACACTTTCCGCAACAACGGGCCCACGCTCAATAATTTGTTCATCACCAATGTGCTGCCATCGGCCAATTGGGCCTATGTGCCGGGACTGTCCGAGGTGACCCTGCCAAGCGGGGTAGTGTTGAATGGCGCGGCGGCGGACCCGACGGTCAACGGCCAAGATCTGGTCTGGGATTTTTCGTCGGTGGTGACGCCGTCCGATGTGGACCATCTGCTGATTACGGAAGTTTTCTATAATTATACGGGGCCGGGGACCAAAGAGGATCACGAGTGGTTTGAGATTTATAATCCGACGCCGAATCCAGTGACGCTGAATGGCTGGCAGGTGGGCGATGCGAATCCGGGGCAGTTGGACCTGCTGCCGACCTTCACGATCGCCCCGGGAGAGTTTGTGATCATTGCCGGGCGGACGAATGCATTTTTGGCGGACCACCCAGCCTATACGGGGCAAGTTTATGAGGTGGCGGATGGGAAGATTGGTTCCGGGTTGAACGTGGTCCCGGGCGATGGGGTATTCCTGATTAGTACTATGGGGCCGGTGGACTCCGTTTCGTATGGTGGCTCCACGGCGGCTTTCAATCCGGCGGTGCCGGGCGTGGGTGCCGGGCATTCCTTGGAACGCAGTCCGGCCAATAACGATACCAACCGGCGCAATGACTGGCGAGATCAGCCCACGCCCAATCCTGGATCGGGGAATCTGCCGCAGGGATTGTCCAGTGGCGCGGAGATTACCATTGTCTATGCGGTGGAAATCAATTGCGCGGCAGTATCAGGCCAGTTGTTTGCGCGGGCGGGCTTTGAGCAACCCATCGGCACCGCCACCAATGCCACGGGGTCGGCATTTTTGACGGTGAACATCCCGGACCTGGTGGTCACCAAGACCCCGATCATGCAGGAAGCGGGGGAGGGGGATGAAGTGGTGTGGACGGTGCGGATTGCCAACGAAGGCTTTGGCACGGCACAAAATGTTGTTGCGTCTGACCGGTTGGGCCACGGGCTCGCTTTCACCGGCTTTGACCCCACACCAGCCAATGCAACTGTCTCCAATGCGGTGTGGGACTCCACGGTGATCCCGGCACTGGCTAGCTTGGCGCCGGGCGCTTATGTGGACATTGTGGTGACGGCGCAAGTGGTGGCATGCAAGGGGCTGTTCAACCAGGCCGATGCCAAGTGGGGTTGCCAGAACCTGCAAGTGTTGGCCAATGAGATTTGCGAAGACACCTCGTTGGAGAACGAGACGGCCACGGCGGGCATTCGTTTTCTCGACCGCTTCCCGAGCATTTCCTACGCAATGGATCCCTCGCCCATTTTGGTGGACTATTGCGCGGGCACCGAGGTGACGCTGTATATCACGAATGCCTCCGGCGCCGAGGTGGGCACGGCGTACAACATGACGGGCACGCCGGTCATGCCGCCGGGCTGGTCTTTGACAGGCGACAACGTGATTAGCAACGTTCTCCACTTTGACCCGCTGCCTGCCGGCACGGCGACATCGGTGACGTTCCGGGTCAACGCGGGCGGCTGCCCGATTTCCACCAACGAGTTTTACCTTTACTTCCGGCCCTATTATGAGGATGCCTGCGGTACGCCGTTCACGGGCCCGATCGGTGTGAGTTTGGCGCGGGTGATCAACCCACCCTCGGCATCGGTCACCAAGATCATGCCAACGAGTGTTTCCGGCGACGACGGCAGCATTCCGGTGACGGTTCGCCTGTCGTACACCAATTTCACGGGAAGCGAAACCATTACGGTGACGGACGTATTCCCGGCGCACACCAACCTGACCGCGCCGCAAAACATCACGGGCGGAGGCACGTTGACCAGTACCAGCGTGGTCTGGACCGTGAGCGGATTGAGCGGTTCGGGCACCTGGTCGGCCAACTTCGACATGGGGATCTTGGAGCATTGCGGCGGGCCGCGGGCGATCGTATACAACACGATTTACGCGACGACCTACACCGATTGCAAGGGCTGTGAACGGACCGTTACCGGTTCGGGAGAGCGGTACCCCGTCCAAGTGCGTGCCGGCATCGGTTGCGAAACAAACGCGTGCAGCTTTAGCAGTGCCAAGTTCATCTCCACGACCGAGGCGGAAGTTTGTGAAGATGTCATCATCACCCACGTTTTCAGCTCGTTCACCGGTTCCCTGACGGACTGGACGGGAGTGACTTTCTTTGCCGATTTGGCGGAGAACGGCTGGACAGACACCAATGCGGTCCGGGTATGGATTGATTCGACGGATGTCACTAGTTATGTGGCGATCTCGACCAACGCCTCCGGGATGACAATTGGCCTGAGCGGTTTGAACGGCTCGCCCTATCCCGACATGGCCTCGGTGACCAGCAACCTCCGCGTCATTTATCAGGTGGCGTCAGCCTCCGCCGGCCGGCAGTATGATTATTCGTATCTTTCCACGCCGCAATGCGGAACGGAGGAAGACATTGTCAGTTGGCTGAATGGCGCCGGGCGCATGGCCATTACCCTCAAGCCGGTCATGATTGCGGGCGCTTGCGCCACGACGGATGGAGAGATTGATCTGGCGATTCTACCCTTGGATGGCGACACGCTCTATCCGGTCCGGGATGTGGTGGTGACGCTGGACTTGGATTATGACGGCAACAACTTCTCCGCTTTCCATTATGAACCGGGTTCTACCGTGTTCCACAACATTGTGGATCCGGCGGGCAATCCGATTACCGCCAGCGATCCGACGATCAGTCCTTCCGGCTACCAATGGACATGGCACTTGGGCGATGTGGGCACCAACAACTATGCCAACATGTCCATTACCTACAAGATTCACATGGGCTGCACGAACGACACCAGTGCCCAGCACCGGGCGGAAGTGCGCTATAACGACAATTGCAGTCTCGGCCAAGATCCACCGGCGCGGGTGGCCGAGTCCGGCATCAACGGGCCGCCGCTGTTCGGCACGCCGGTGCTGTTCGTCAACTTGCAACCTGAAATGCAATTCCTGGTTGACACGCAGATCGTCAACAAAATCCTCGTGATGAACACCTGTGCGATAGAGGCCAACAACTTGCGCGTGGAAATCGCCCTGCCGCCCAACGTCTCGTTTGCCGGCGCGCAGATTTCGCCTTCAACCGTGACGGCGACCAATGTGGTCTGGGACTTCCACACGATCAACCAGGCCTTCGGGCCGCTGCAAGACATGGACGGCGACGGCAGCATTGACGATTTGCCGCCCCGGCAAGTCTTTGAGTTCTGGGTGACCAACAACGTGGATTACTGCGCCCCGTTGACGGAGCTTAACCTGCGCGCGTCGTATGGTTGCTATGGCGATGACTGCCAAGTGACGCCATGGGACACTGCCGGCTATGAAAGCATCTCCGGTTCGCTGGTGACCCGGGCAACGTTCCCAGTGCAGAATGAGCTGTGCGGCACCAACCCGGTGGTGTACAGCGTGCGCAACAGCGGTTTGACCGTGGATTATGACGTGATTACCCGCCAAACCCTGCCGGCGGGCATCAGCTATGTGGGTGGCAGCTCGCAGGTGAGCATCAATGGCGGCGCGCTGGCCCCGATTAGCGATCCCAGCGGCAGCGGATTGCCCGGCGACCCGCTGGTTTGGGATTCGTCCTTGATCCCGCTGCTGGCGGCCATGCCGCCCACCAATGAAGTGGCCATCCATTACAACGTGGCCTTGGGCTGCGAAGCAGTAAGCGGTGACAACCGGTTCATCGCCGAAGGCGTTTATACGGATTTGTGCGACAATATTTTGACCAACCGCGAAATCGTGTCGGTGCTGGCCCCCAAGGAGCCGCTTTTGGTGATGACCAAAACCGCTTCCATGCCCGTGGCCGATGCGGATGAGGAAGTGGTGTACACCATCACGATCAGCCACGATCCCAACTCGGCTGCGCCGGTGCCGTACCTCAAGCTGACCGATGTGTTGCCGTCCGCAATGGATTATGTGGGCGCTTCGGTCCTACCGGACAGCGTGACGGGTGCGGGGCCCGGCGGCCAAACCCTGGAGTGGAGCGCCACCAACCTGTTGGCCCAAATCGGCGATGGCCTGCCGCCGTTTGCCTTGAACGAAGGCCCCATCACGATACTGGTGACGGCAAAGGTGGTGGCTTGCGAAGCTTCCGTCATCAATCAAGCCACGCTGGATTATGGTTGCTCGGCGGCGGATGCCTGC